>ERZ1106941.923-NODE-923-length-37181-cov-8.920245_pt1 | contig 37181 bp, 27 predicted proteins | sample MGYA00403670_ERZ1106941 | MGnify/ENA primary metagenome ERZ1106941 (study PRJEB35170, sample SAMEA104062400) | human gut metagenome | biome: human gut; feature: human-associated habitat; material: faeces | place: Denmark | collected 2012-06-04 ...
TCGCTCAGTGCGGACATGCTCATTTGTTTTTCCATACTTTCTTTATATCATATCGGACAATATTGTGTCTGCTTTTCTGTGCGGTATTGCCTTAGTGTTAAGTTGAATACGTTCGTGGGTGTAAAAAGTGATAAAACTATCAATGAGCGTTTGTGCTTCGCGGATGGTCTCCGGCTTGAAAAGAGGAATGCATTCGGATTTGAGAATGGAAAAGAAATTTTCTGCCATAGCATTGTCGTATGGGTTCGCCCGTCTTTACATAGACGGAGTAATGCCGTATTGCGTAGTTAGGGCAAAATAGCTTTGAGAAGCATATTGAAAGCCTTGGTCACTGTGGAGTAGCAGCTCTGCAGTGACCTCTTCTTTTTCTATTGCCGTGCGGATCGTATCCAGCACCAGTTTGATACTTTGGCGGGTGCTGGTTTTGTAGGCGACGATGCTTAAGTCAAATAAATCGCGGATGACGGAAAGGCAAAGAGTTCCCTGCGTGATTGGAATGTAACTGGTATCGGAAATAGTATTCGCCAAAACTCCACTCAGAATATCGAGCAAAAAGGACACGCAGCCACCTCCCTCCGGCTTCAGTTTGAAAGGGCAGCCTGTCCAGAATATCACTTCAAGGAAAAGATTGTCAATATGTAACTCAGATGTAGTTCAATAGAAATCCCAGCATCAGTGATGAACTAACTGTGCTGGGATTTTTTGTTGGCAGGAATTTGCTTCTATCGGTTTTCAGAATGGCAGAGTAGCTTGGAGGCAGCAAAGAAACATGACTTTTTTATATTTCTGAAAGAAAATAAATCAGTGAGAAGAGACTGATGCAAGGAGGTTGGTATGTATTATCCCTATTACTTAAATTAGCGTGAGGTTGAAGTATATGAAGCGCAAATAAAGAAAGCTCCTATTCTCACCCTGCTTCAACGGCAGAAAAGCAAAAAAGTTATCGTCGATCTAAAGTACCTGACGGCTATTTCAGAAGTGCAGGAAATGAGCAATGACTTTGTACAGACAATGTAATCGGACATAACACAGAGAGTTTGGAAGACATTCATACACTTCTTTTTTGAACGGAGGATTCAAATGAAAGAAATCTATTCAGTCAAATTGCCAAAACACATTGTATTCGGTGACCCGTGGTATTTTGAGAGATACAGCGGAGAAGAATTGAACAGACTCATCGTGGATGTATATCCCCACTCACAGTATCAAGCAAGAGTGGTGCTTGAAGAAATCCCAGACGAAGAAAATCCGGACTTTATGCTGTGCTCCCTTTCCATATACATGGCTCCGGAGCAAGCAATGCAGACCTATCTGCAGGATATGGTTTACGAATCGCAGACGCATACCGTTAAGAAACTCGGCGTCGATACCGCCCGGTACTACCTCGGCGTGGATGATCGTGACGATATCATCCGAACGGGCGGTGACGGTTATTGGGGAGCCTATCATGAGATGACCCGAATGATCAGAGGCCATATCCACCTCGACGCCACAATCCTGACAATTGCCGTACCGGATAACGTGTCAATGGAAGACATGCGCCAGTGGCTCAATTACTTTTTTCAGGATGTACAGCAGGTTGAAAATGTACCGAAACTCGGAGAAGAAGCAGCAGAAGAACAGAATGTCAACGAGGGCATCTACATCACACAGTAATGAGCAGGTGATTTTAACAAAGGCGAACTGATATCTGATCGATAGAATGAGGGAGTAATTCCTCGAAACGCCTGCCTTAATACTCCGACCGGCATATACAAGCGAAAGCCAATATGTCAGAAGCCTGGTGAAGCTGGCAGTGAGATACGGTAATGCAGAAAAGAAAAATCCTGCGGCTCTGTGCTGGGATTTTTTTGTTGGAGGAGATTTTATTCTATCGATTTTCAGAATGGAAGAGCAGTGGTATAATTTAAATAACTTGATTGAAGAAGGGGGAGACGCATATGACAGAGCGAACCTATTTGGCTATTGATTTGAAATCGTTCTATGCTTCGGTGGAATGCATGGAACGAAGCCTTGACCCAATGACGACCAATCTCGTTGTCGCGGATGCCAGCCGAACGGAAAAAACAATCTGCCTTGCGGTGTCCCCCTCGCTGAAGGCATATGGCATCCCCGGCCGGGCGAGGCTATTCGAGGTGGTACAGAAAGTCAAGGAAGCAAATCTCAAACGGCAGCGCAACGCGCCGGGATATAGATTCACAGGCGCTTCTTCGTCCTCTGTGGAACTGGCGAATAACCCTGGCTTGGCGATAGACTACCTCATTGCTCCGCCCCGTATGGCGCATTACATGGAACACAGCACCAGAATCTACAGCGTCTATTTAAAGCATGTGGCGCCGGATGACATCCACGTATATTCCATTGATGAAGTGCTGATCGATGCGACCTCATATCTGAAACGGGAAAATATTACTGCAAAAGATCTCGCAATGCGTATCATTCTGGATGTTCTTCGGACCACAGGCATTACCGCTACCGCGGGAATCGGCCCGAATCTGTATCTTGCTAAGATTGCGATGGACATCTATGCAAAGCATGTCCAGCCGGACGAAAACGGTGTGCGTATCGCAGAGCTGGATGAGATGAAATACCGCCAGTTGATGTGGACGCATCGGCCGCTCACGGATTTTTGGCGTGTGGGAAAAGGATACGAAAAGAAATTGGAGAGCATAGGCCTGTACACGATGGGAGACATCGCAAGATGCTCTTTAGGCCCGCCCACAGATTTGTACAACGAGGATACGCTGTATGACTTATTCGGCGTCAACGCCGAACTTCTGATCGACCACGCATGGGGCTGGGAACCATGTACCATTGCGGACATTAAGGCGTATAAGCCGGAAGCAAGCAGTGTGGGCAGCGGGCAGGTGTTGGAGTGTCCGTATGATTTTGTGCGGACAAGATTGGTCGTGCGGGAGATGGCGGACCAGCTGGCGCTTTCCCTGGTCGAAAGCAGGCTTGTAACCAGGCAAATCGTTTTGACAGTCGGCTATGATATTGAAAATCTTACGGATAAAACAAGAAGCAAAGCGTATCATGGAGAGGTAAAGGTGGACCGGTATGGCCGGAAAATTCCAAAGCACGCGCATGGTACGGCGAATCTGCCGCGGTATACCTCATCCTCTGTGCAGCTTATGGATGCAGTGACAGAGTTATTCGAACGCATTGCAGACAAAAATCTGCTGGTGCGGCGGCTCAATCTTACAGCGGGAAATGTGCTCACTGAATCCGCGGCTCAAAAAGAGGAAGCGGTGGAGCAGCTCGACCTGTTTTCGCTGTCACCAACCAGCCAGGAAAAACGAGCGGAAGAAGAGAAGAAACTGGTCCGTGAACGCAAACGGCAGGAAGCAATGCTTGCCATCAAAAGGAAGTATGGAAAAAATGCGATCCTGAAGGGTATGAATCTGCAGGAAGGCGCAACGGCGAAAGACCGTAATGGTAAAATCGGAGGGCATAAAGCGTGACGGACAAGTATGAGGATATCATCCATTTGCCGCATCATGTTTCAAAAAAATACCCGCAGATGCCGGTGAGTGACCGTGCGGCGCAGTTTATTCCGTTCATGGCATTGACAGGCTATGAGGATGCGGTGGAGGAAACCGCGCGTCTGACAGACCGAAAAATCGACTTGGACGAAACACAAAAGAATTTATTGGATGATCTTCTTCGGAGCGCATCGGAATCCGGCGAAACGGTGGCGGTGCTGTACTTTCAGCCGGACAAAAGAAAAGCAGGCGGCGCTTATAGTATGAAAACAGGTATCATCAAAAAGATAGATGCGTACGGGAACTGCGTAAAAATGGAAGATGGCACAGAGATTCCGATTGAAGATATCATGGATATAAATGACGAGCTTCATATAGTGTGAGATATGAAGAAGTTACGTTACTGAAAATTAGTGAAAAAGAACTTTGGGCACCGTTGTGAGCGTTGGACCCCAAGGGTACCTCTTTTGCAAAAGGCACCCATCTTTTCGGGTACTAAAAATGTGAGCATTTGGTACTTGTGAAAAACATTTGAGGATTATAATAAAGAGGTATTCAGTTTTGGGGATAAAATCGAAAAATATTGCAAAACATGTGTTGTTTGGCTTTTATATAAAATACACTACTTGGAAATTTCAGATGTATTCGCTTTTTGCGGAGCTATGCTTTGTGTTTTTGAGCTCCATGTACCAGCGATTATTGCGGACTATTACATAAACAGCTGCGTTGATACTCTTTCGGTGTTACACCGCTCTGCTTTTTAAAGACTTTTAGAAAGTAGGTATAGTCCTGGAAACCACAGCACTCTGCAATCTGCCGCAGGCTTAGCTTTCCCTGCTGAAGGAGCAATTGCGCGCGTTTGATTCGAACCTGCATCAGATATTCATTGAAGCCGATGCCAAGCTCCTGCTTGAACAGGCGGCTGAGATAAACGTTGGTTACGTTGACTTCATGCGCGGCGGAGGCAAGAGAGATGTCTTCGCAGAAGTGGGCGTGGATATAGGATGTTGCCTGCTTTACGTAAATTGAAACCGGATGCGCTGTGCGTGCTTGCAGAGCAGCGCACAGCCGTGCAAAAAGGGCAGAAAACCAGTTGTGTACGGAGGAAAGCGACGACATCTCCCCCAAATGCTTTTCCGGCAGGACATCATCTGTATAGATGTCGCGCATATCCAGAGCCTGTTGCTTGCAGATCCGATTCAAAACGCCCAGCAGGTCGGTAAAAAGCATCTGAGCCATAGGCAGTGGCGGACGCGCATTGCGGATATATCCGAACAGGTCGTCAATCTCCTCCTGTACACCGGCGGCGTCACCAGCCAAGACCAGAAATGTGAGCGTGTTTTCCTTTTCCTCATTGAAGTAATTGAAAATATCGGCCTGAGCGTTTGGAGCAAATGACTCCACGATCCCACCGGGTTGTTGGTAAAAACGGTTTTGAAGTTGTTCACTGACTGCCTGAAAGGCTTCTGGCAGCTGCTGAAAGCTTGGACAGAGCACACCAATGCTGAAGCTGACGGAGAGATTCAAAAAACGGGACATGCAAGTGCGAATACGCGTCAGAGCAGCGTGTATGACGCTGGAGACTGCATTTTCGCTGAATGTGTGAGCAAAAGAAAGTAAAATAGCATAGTTGCCTTGTTCCGCATAGCAGATCACGCCGTTTTTTTGATCAGATAGGATCTCGCTTACGATATTGATGATTGAGTAATTCGTCAGGTCGTTGTTGCGCAGGCTGTCTGATCTGTAGTCATCGAGGCACATGGCAATCGGAAGTATGCGAGAGGATGCCAATGGAAGCTCCAACGTGCGAATACGGCTGTCCACTTCTTGAGAGTCTGTATAAAAGCCTGTGAGAAGATGCAGCAAAAATTCACGACGCAGCGCAGCTGTATTGTTTCCGCTGAGCTGGGAAAGAGGGACACCGCCGCCGCAGATGCGTTCACGAGCTTTATCAAGTGCTTCCGACAGTTCCTTTGCATAGAGATGGTGCTTGAGCAGATAATCCACCGCGCCGTTCTGCAAAGTTCCGCGTACATATTCATAATCGTCATAGTTGCTGAGCGCGATAAATTGTATATGTGGGTACTGCTTGTGCAGTGTCTCGCACAGCTCAAGGCCGTTCATTCCCGGCATCCTCATATCCGACAACACAATATCCGGTCTGCAGACCGGCAGTTTTTCCAGAGCTTCGGCACCGCTTCCGGCTTCGCCGCACAGCATATAGGAAGTGGTGCCCGTATAAGCGGGAATCTCTGCTTCCAGAATGTATTTGACATTGGTGCGGGTCAGTACTTCATCGTCTACAATCATCACATTCATAGATATTGCTCCCTGTTTTCTTTTGTGATGCATGGCATGGAAAGCTCTACTATGGTATACAGGTTGGGTTCGCTTTCAATCCAAAGCGCTCCCGCGTCGCCAAAAAGAAGGTGAAGCCGTGCCCGGACGTTTGCAATGCCGATGTGGCTGCCATCGTCCCTTTCAGGCTGATGCGAAAGTGCTTCCAGCAGCTGTGGGGAGATTCCCTTCCCGTTATCTTTAACACGGATATGCAGCGCGCCGTCCAGACAAAAAAATTTTATCTGCAGGATGCCCGCCCGGTCTTGCGGGGCGATTCCATGCAGAAGGGCATTTTCAACGATTGGCTGCAAAAGCAGCTTGGGGATCAGAGCGCTTTGTGAAGTTGTGTCTGAAGAGAAATAAGAAGTGAATTTCCCGGTGAATCGATACTCCTGTATTTCCAGATAATTCTTAAGGTATTGGATCTCTTCATTCACAGGGATAAGTTTTTCACGGTTAAGATTGACATGCAGCATGCTGGAAAGCGCCAGGGAAACAGCTTTGATGTTTTCCGCACCCTGCAGAGAGGCCAGGAATTGAATGGTATTGAGTGTGTTATACAAAAAATGCGGATTGATTTGCGCTTGAAGCGCCCGAATCTCTGAATCGCGTTTTTCGGATTCCGTACGCCGGATATCTGCAATCAATTCCCGAATGCTGCGGAGCATGAACTGGATTTGGCGGTACAGTTGTCCTACTTCGTCCAAAGATTGTATCTCTACATCCAGCGACAAATGCTCCTGATCGATTTTGGCAACGGCCTGAGAGAGACGGTTGAGATTGCGTGTAACAAGAGAAGTGGACAACAGGATACACAGCAGGATAAACATCCCGCATGCAAGAGCAATCAAGAGCACCTGTGTGCGTGTTTCGAGGAAATCAGAGAGGATATTTTCATAGGGAACAAAGCCCACGACAGTCCAACCAGTGAGCGATGCCTCCTGTGTAACGGCAAGACAGTTTTTGCCGTGCAGAGAAACGGAAAACTGAGGCGCACCTTGCTCCAAGGCACGAAACAGCGCAGTACGGTCCTGGCTGCTCAGAGAGGCGGCGTTCTCTGCGGCAGGAAAAATGATCTCGCCCGCATTTTCGTCCACAACCAGCATGGAATAGCCGTTCAGGTTGCTGATGCTGAACATGTCATTCAGCATAGTACTTTTTATGTCGGCTACAACCAGTCCGATGCAATCGCCGCGGTAACGAATTGGCCGAGCGATGGAAAAGACAAGCTTCGATGGATGCGGATCATCCGGCTCATAATAATGCGGAGGAATGAAGCGCACATCATCGTTCCCGTTGATAAGAGGTCCGTACCAAGGCTGGCTGCTCAAAGTTACGCTGTCCATAATCAGCCCATACGAAAGGCTGTTGCCTGTGCGGTCGTACACGGCCAAGCTGTTTAGATATGATTTGAAGTTGCACAGGCTCATAATGTAGTCCTCTGCCTCCCGGCGGTATTGCAGCAGAGTGACGTCATCTTCGTCGCCGCTGAGCAGATAATTGAAAATACGGGTGTTCAATCCGTTGCCGAAGTTGCTGGATACAAGCGCTGTTACACTGTTCAGATCCTTGAGTGCTGTTTCAAAGTTGCTGTTGGAAATCCGCAGCATGGCATGCAGATTGTTGGCGGCAGCATCAGAGGCCTGCCGTGTTAGACGGTCATACCAGAAGTAGGTCGTGACACCTGCGAAAGTAAAAAACAGCGCCAAGACAGCACACAATAGTTTGAACCGTAAGCTGAGGACCAGATTCCATGCTTTTCTGCGCATGCGTCAGGCATCCTTTCCGGGCAGTACCCCAAGACAGTGGAAAATGTATGCTTTTTCTCTTACAATATTTATTGTTGCACCTGGCGCGGGGAAAGTCAATACAGCCTCGGCTCCAACAGGAAAAGTGGATAAATTCCAACAGTACAGTTTAAAAAAAGACAATTTTGTATGGAAGAATTTCAGGTATACTGAAACCACCGAAAGGAACCTGTACATTAAAAAGGAGGAACTTGTATGAAACTGAAACGTATCATCAGCGCAGCGTTGTGCGCGGCATTGGCAGCGTCCATGGCGGCGTGCGGCGCACCGGCCGACACTTCGGCATCGACACCGGTACAGCAGAGCGTGTCGGTGTCCGTTCCCGCAGCGCCGACAGAGGTGCCGACGCTTACGATGCTCACCTTTACAGAATGGTACAAGGATGGGTGGAAGGCTCTGGAGAATTATATCAATGAGAATTCCGATGAGCTTGGCTTTAAACTGGACATCCAGCAGATCGCCGGAGGCTCGGAGGGGGAAGAGGTCGTCAAGGCGCGCTTTGCCACGGGAGATCTGCCCGATATTATCCAAAGCTATGGTGCAAAGTGGATCGATACGCAGGTGAACGCACTGGACAAGATGGTGGACATGGGGTCTCTGGCAAGCGAAGCGGAATATGACGCCGCGACGCTGGAGGAAGGCGGATACCGGTACAATGGTAAACTGTACGGCATGCCGATGGACACCACAAATCTGCTGGGATGCTTCTATAATAAGGATGTATTTGAAGAAGCCGGCATCACGGAGCTGCCCACGAATTGGGACGAGTTTACCGCAGTATGTGAAAAGATCAAAGCCATTGGCAAAACGCCGCTTTACTATTCAGGCAGCGATTCTTGGACGCTGCAGTGTTTTACGCACTTCGGCTTTAATAAGGAAGTGTTCGACAGCGGCCTGACGTACAATGAGTTTTGGGATGAGATGAACACCAATAAGCGTCATTATTCCGAATGCGCTGATTTTGCAGATGCCATCGCCCGTTCGAAAGAAGTAATTGACAAAGGCTATGTTCAGGAGACCTATCTTTCTGACACTTACGACATGGCGCAGACGGCTTTGGCGCAAGGCGAGGCAGGAATGTATGTGAACGCCACCTGGGTCGTGGACGAGATCGCCAGTAAGTACCCGGAGGCGGTAGAAAACATCGGTGCATTCGTCCTTCCCTTGTACGAGGATACGGAAAATTATACGGACTCTTCTTTGCCGGGCGCGATCGGCATAACCACGGCCTGTAAGGATGTGGAAGCGGCAAAACGTGCTGTCGATTTTATCAGTTCTTCCAAAGCACAGCAAATTTATGCCGACGCACAGCCGGGCATCTATCTGAACAAGAATGTGAAGGCAGAACTGTCGCCGGCACATCAGGACCTTGTAGATGTGATGCAGGCGGGCAAGGCTATGGCTTTGTGGCAGGGAACCGGCAACAATTATGGGTACGGTTCCTATGACAAGTATGTACAGGATTATTATGTCGGGAGCAAAACCGTCGAGCAGGTGCTTGCGGCCATGGATGAGGAGACCGCAAAGAATGCGGTTGCTGCAAACGACCCCAACTGGGCCGAATAAGGCAGCTTTCGGTATGGGATGCGGGCGGCGAAGCCCGTATCCCATATTTTTTTGATTGGATGTGTTTTGAGTATGTCGAAACAAAATAAAAGCATATACAGCTATTGGTTGGCAGTCCCATGTCTGATTTTATACGGCTTGTTTTTTATCATTCCCGCGGTAATGGGGCTGGGGCTTTCGTTCCTGAATATCCGAAGCTTTGATTTTTCACAGGCTACCTTTGCAGGTCTACGCAATTATATCAATGTTCTTTCGGACAGCGGGATGAACATTGCAATTAAGAATTCATTTATCTTTGCCGCAGTCACCACTGTATTAAAAGTGATTCTGGGCATGGTGCTGGCTGTATTCCTGAACAATAAGATGCGGACGACAAATTTTCTGCGAACTGTGTTTTTTTTGCCAGCTGTGCTCAGCAGTGTAGCGGTGGGCCTTATCTTTACTGCAATGATGCATCCGACTCGAGGCATTATCAATATCGCTCTGCGTGCGGCAGGCTTGGATGCAATGGCACAAAACTGGCTGACAGATCCGCATTTGGCGATATTTTCTGTCGCGTTCATCGAGGTGTGGAAGTGGACCGGCTTTACGATGGTGATTCTTTTGGCAGGGCTGCAGTCTATCCCGAAGAATTATTATGAGGTGGCAGATATCGACGGTGCAACAGTGTGGCAGAAATTTCGCTGCGTGACATTTCCTCTGGTACTGCCCGCGTTCACCAATGCGTTAGTCGTCAACTTGATTGGCGGGCTGAAAGCCTTTGATATTGTGCAGGCTGTGACAAAAGGTGGGCCGGGAACCGCCACAGAGGTGTTCGGGACGCTGGTATACAAATCTTTCGGCAGCGGCCGCTATGGAGAGGGGTGCGCGGCAAGCATCATTTTGTGCATCGTCATTTTGGCGGTGGTGTTGCCGATCTACCGTTATCTGACAGCAAGGGAGGTGGAGATATGAAGCGAAAAGCAAAGCATTTGGGGCTTGAGCTTATAGGGCTTGTACTCAGCCTTATCGTTCTGATCCCCTTCTACATGCTCATTATCAATTCCGGCAAAACAAAGGAGGAAGCTGCACTAGTTGGCCTCTTCCTTCCGACGGAATGGAATTTCCTTAAAAATTATGCTGAGATGTTTAGCGCTGGGCGCTTGGGCGTTGCGTTCAAAAACAGCGTATTGCTCACAGTACCAAGCGTTTTGTTGGTCATTCTGCTGTGCGCAGCCACCGCGTTTGTTCTGCAAAGGCGACGTGGGCGCGCGTCTTCCGTGCTTTCTACATTTATCGTGCTGGGCCTGTTTATTCCCGGGCAGATTATCCCAACCTACTTTATTTGCTATTATCTGCATCTGCCTTCATTTTTGGCTGCGGCATTGGTTCTTTGTGCCGCCAACATCCCCATGGGCGTTTTCCTCTATATGGGATACTACAAGAGTATCCCACGGGAGATTGATGAGTCCGCTATGCTGGACGGCTGCGGTTGTATCCGTATGTTTGCCGCCGTGATTTTCCCGTTGCTCAAACCGATCACGGTCACGCTTTTCATTATTACTTTCATGGCAATCTGGAATGACTTCGGAACAACGATCTATTTCCTCAACAGTTCGTCGAATTTTACGCTCACCCTCACGGTGTACAATTTTTTTGGCGTGCACAGTGCGGATTGGAATCTAGTGTTCGCGAATGTGATCGCCGTATCGGCGCCAGTGGTGCTGGTCTACTTCCTTGCGCAAAAGCAGATCATCTCCGGCATGACGGCAGGGGCGGTGAAAGGATGAATGGGAAGCAGGATGTTTTGTTCCGGTTTGCAGCAGCGCCTAAGGGGGTGGAGACCGTACGTGAACCGCTCAGCTTCATGCGGCGCGGGGCGGATGCGCATGGCGCATATCCCGACAGTCTTGCGATTTCTCAAAATTGGTCTGTCGCTGCACAGGGAAGCGACGTTCCAGTGTATGCTGTGCCCGTGACAAGATGCGGTCCGCATAGCTTCTGTCGGGTGGAACTGCTGGCGGAAGGCTGCGCTGCTGCGCTGCGGCTGAAATTTTCCGGTATGCTGCACGAAGTGCGTATCACACCGCAGACGGATGCGCTGCAATGGCGCAAAGAAGGCGGTGACATAATCTGCAAACTGGCCGCCCCATGTACATTCACTGTAGAGGTGAATGGGCGTATGTACACGCCTCTTACTGTATTTGTGGAAGCTTCGGAGCAAAATATACCCCGCCGTGAGGACCCGAATGTGTTATGGTTCGGGCCGGGACTGCACAGGGTATCTTCGCTGGAGCTGCATACCGGACAGACCTTGTATCTTGCTTCCGGAGCAGTTCTCAAAGCAGTGCAACCGGGAAAAGAAGAAGCGCCGACGGTGGCAGGGGACTGGGCCGGCGTCCCCAATTATAAGGATTTTATCCGGGCGCAGGACAGCGAGGATATCAAGGTGCTTGGCCGTGGAATTGTTGACCTTTCCGAACTGGAATGGCATGCACGCCGCACACTCTGTTTCACCCGGTGCAGAAGAGTAACGGTGGATGGTCCGGTGCTGCTGGGGGCCGCACACTGGACAGCGGCATTTTTCGGCTGTGAGGATGTCACGGTGAAAAATCTGGCAATTTTCGGCTACCGTGAGAACAGTGACGGGATCGACTTGGTCAATTGTATCCGTGCGCAGGTTTCGCGCTGCTACATCCGCACCGGAGATGACGCAGTCTGTATCAAAGCAATGGAACCGCCGCCTGCGGTGGGCGGCCGCGATATACTTGTGGAGCACTGTACGGTGTGGAATGACAAAGTCCGCGCGCTTGGCATTGCCGGAGAATCCCGCGGAGAAATATACAATATCATATTTCGGCGCTGTACAGTGCTGCATGGCCTTGCAGACTGGGCGGCAGAAGTGGGCGCGCTGTGTGTCGTGCTGTGCGACGCAGGAACCGTTCATGATATCGTTTTTGAGCAGATCGACGTACTGGACGAACGGGCCAATGGAATCAATTGCATGCTGTTTCGGGACAGATGGTCCACAGACACGCAGGCGGGCCATATCCGCGCCGTCTGCTTTCGGGACATCACTCTCCCGAAGAACGTCCCTGTCCGTTTATGGGGATACGATGCAGCCCACAGGGTAGAGGATATCCTGCTGCAGAATGTGCATATGGAAGAGGCGGAGGCGCTCTGGCTGGACAGTAATGTATATACTTCCGAAATACAGGTGCGCGGTACTCGGCAAAACGAATGATTTGGAGGTGTGAAAATGAAACAGCAGCGAAGGAAAAGACATTATATTTCTCTGATTGCGTTTTTTATTCTGGCATTGTTGTTTTCTTCTTTTTCAACCGGCATATCTGCACAGGAGCCGGCTGTCAAAATCTGGCCTTTCCCGGAAGACCTGCCGGAACAATACAAGTCAAGTGACTTTTCCATTTCCGCGGAAGGCTTGGAAGTGCCGGTCTATGCTTCCGGCCTCAATGCCTGGGGCAATACGGTGTCGTATGCGAGTTTTGAAAGCACTAGGGAGATAACGGTATGTGTTACCGTACATTTTCCGCTCGAGACAGCCGTGATTCTTCCTTGTTCTCTTGGAAAAACAGCGCAGATTCAGGGGGACAAGGTGTTTTTTACGGCTTCACCCGGCGAGGATATCACGCTGCTGCCGGATGGGGACTACAATGGACGGGCACTACATTTGTTTGTGCGTGCCCCATTGGAGAATGTGCCGGACAGTCAATCAGCCGAGGTGTTGTATTACGCACCAGGTTATCATGACCTGTCTGCTCAGGCGCCTGTACAGCTTGCTTCGGGACAAACGGTATATCTGGCGGGCGGGGCTGTTGTACGCGGACGCTTTCTGGTGAACGGCGTTTCCCATGTCACAATCTGCGGCCCGGGGATACTGCTCAACGATTATCTGGCAAACGATGGCTATGACGAGGTGGCAATCGCGTTGAAAAACAGTTCAGATGTCACGATACGTGATTTGACGGTAGCGCGCAGCATGAATGCGTGGACGGCTTTTATGTGGAAATGCAGCGATGTATCCATCATAAACTATAAAGGAATCAATGCGAAATATGCGTCTTCGGATGGATTCAATATCGCAAACTGCCAAAATGTGTTGTTTGACCGTGTATTTATCCGGTCTTGCGATGACAGTGTGGCAATCAAGGGAACGGGGACGGCGGGCTATGACCCAGCCGAAGATCCGAAAGATGCGCTGCCGACCAGTAATATTACATATAGGAATGCACAGCTATGGAGCGATGCCAACAACGCCATTGGCATCGGTGCGGAAACAGTTGCGGGATATTTTCGCGACATCCGGTTTGAAAATATTGATATCCTGCGAAATTATGATGATTTAAATTATCCGGACCAGCTTACCGAGCGTTCTGCCATCAACATATGTGCACTGAATGCAACCGATATTGGAAATGTCACTTTTGAGAACATCCGTGTGGAAAATGCGAAGCGGTTAATTGGGATTACAATGGCAGACAGCTTCTGGTTCGGAAGCTTGGCAGGCAACTGGTCGTGGCCGGGTTCGATACATGATATCACGTATAAAGATATCCAGTCCAATTCGAATGGATCGAATCAGATTCGCATATCAGGTTATGATGAGGACCATTTGATTCACGACATCACACTGGAAAATATCCGGCTCGGGACGGTGCAGCTTTCTGATTATGATACAGAGCATTTTTATGTAAATGAGTTTGCGAAAAGTATCCGGTTGATTTCGCAGTCAAACCCAGCGGGGAAGCTGCTTGACGGGCCATATTATCCACTGTCTGAGGTGCACAATGCAGCAGAGGAGTTTTCTGTACAGCAGGGAGAAAATGGATGGCACTACCGCACCTGGCAGGCTGGTGTCGGAACATACGATATGTCCTGGAATCCCGATGGTTCCGGCCATTGGCGCGGCCCGAAGACTTGGGATGCTGTCTGGAAATCAGGAGATTCCCTCTACATGCATCCGGATGAAACACAGATCCTGTTAGAATGGGTGGCTCCGAGAAATGGAAGTGTGGACATTAAGGGCACTGTGCGGAAATTTGCAGCAGAAGGTGGTGACGGCGTTACAGTGAGCATCTGGAAAAACGGATTCATGCTGTGGCCCGAAACCGGGCAGTGGAAGCCGATCGCCTACAATGATACGGTCGGCTGCGAAGCGTCTGTTGCAACGGATGTGAGTGCAGGAGATATTCTTTCGTTCCGTGTGGATAAAAACGGAGATACTGCTTATGACACAACAGAATGGACGCCGGTCGTTCAGTATCGGAACTAAGGCAGGAGAGGCGTATTATGAAAACATGCGATATCCGCATTCGTGATCCGTATGTGCTGACAGACACGGATGCCGGGCGGTATTATCTATACGGAACAACAGATGAAAACCCCTGGAGTGGGCCGGGACAGGGATTTTCAGCATATGTTGGTACAAATTTGGCTGATTGGCAGGGCCCTTTCACTGTGTTTGCCCCTCCTGTGGACTTTTGGGCCGACTGCCAGTTTTGGGCGCCGGAAGTTCATCGTTATGCGGGGTGTTATTACATGCTGGCCAGTTTTAAGGCGGAAAACAGGAGGAGAGGTGTGCAGATTCTGCGGGCAAAATCACCTTTGGGGCCGTTTGTTCCCATTTCGGATGGCCCCATTACACCGCCCGAGTGGGAGTCTCTGGATGGAACGCTGTATTTGGACGGCCAGGGCAGGCCGTGGCTCATATTCTGCCATGAATGGACGCAGCTTGGGGATGGGGCAATTTGCGGCATGCGGTTGGAAAAGGACCTCAGCGCCGCAGCAGAAGCGCCAGTTACGCTGTTTCACGCGTCCCAAAGCGGATGGAGCGTTGCGGATACGGGGCAGATTGTCCGAAAGACAGGGGAAAATTATGTGACGGACGGACCGTTTTTACACAGGTGCGAGGACGGAACACTTTGGATGCTCTGGTCAAGCTATGCGCGTTGCGGATATGCGGTAGGGCTTGCAAAAAGCCTTTCAGGCGATATACCAGGCCCGTGGCAGCATCTGACGAAGCCGTTGTTTGAACGGAATGGCGGACATGGGATGTTGTTTCGAACACTGAAAGGGCAGTTGCGGCTGGCGATACATCGCCCGAATGATACGCCGTGGGAACGGCCCTGTTTTCTACCGGTAGAAGAAAAAAACGGGCGGTTGACAGCCCGTGAGGAGGATTGTGGAAATGCCGAGTTATGAAATGCCGTTGGAAGAAATGAAGGAATATCGGGGAAGCTCTCCCTGTCCAAAAGATTTTGATACATATTGGAGCGATGCACTTGCAGAACTGGATGCGGTGAAGCCGGAGCCGGTTCTGAAGCCGGCAGCCTTTCAGGCCGCCGGCACAGAATGCTTCGATTTGTATTTTAAGGGTGTGCGCGGTGCAAAAATTCACGCAAAGCTTCTGATGCCGCAGCACAGCGCGGGGAAAAGCCCCGCGCTGCTGCAGTTTCACGGCTATACAGGCAGTGCCGGGCCGTGGAGTGAAAAGCTGGGATATTCAGGAGCGGGCTTTGTGGTGGCGGCACTTGATTGCCGGGGCCAGGGCGGTTCATCGCAGGACACCGGAGGCGTATTGGGAACCACCATGCAGGGACATATCGTGCGGGGGCTTTCCGATGAACCTGAGAACCTGCTAATGCGGCATATCTTCCTGGATACTGTGCAGTTGGCACGCATTATAATGGAAATGCCACAGGTGGATGCGCAGCGGGTGTCGGTAATGGGCGGCTCACAGGGAGGCGGCCTTTCCCTGGCTTGTGCCGGACTCGAACCGCGCATTGCCAAAGCGGCAGTCGATTATCCGTTCCTATGTGATTACAAGCGCGTTTGGCAGATGAACCGCACCGTACAAGGGGCATATTCTGAATTGCGTTGTTATTTTCGAGATTTTGATCCTTTGCATCAAAGAGAAGATGAAATCTTTGAGCACTTGGGTTATATCGACGTGCAAAATCTTGCGTCCCGTATCCGAGCGCGAACGTTGATGGCGATTCCTTTGATGGATGAAGTATGCCCGCCAAGCACGCAATTCGCTGCGTACAACAGGATTTCTGCTCCCAAGCGGTTGTGCATTTATCCGGACTGGGGGCATGAATATATCCCCAGGCATGCGGATATTGTGTTTGGATTTTTAAATGATTGGCCATGAAGTGTTTGTAACTGGATTTCTCGCCACGGCTTCATTGATGCGCTATGTAACATTGAGGAGGAAGGGTGTTGGGGAGAGTCGGAATGGAAAAAACATTCGCGACTTTAATCCATTTGATGCTGCATATGTAGCATAGATTTTTGAACAACTGGAAAGTAAAATAGAATTGCATATATTGGAAAAAAGTATATCAGCCTAAACGGTTTTCGACGTGGATGATCGTATCAAAGAGGGGAATGTCAATATTCAAATGATGTCATTGGAGAAAGCTTTAAAACTATATCTTGATATAAAGAACCAACATGCAGACTATATTCAGCAATTTTATTTTGCCGTTGCTGGTATCTCAAATCAAAATTGTCAGTGTCTGACGGGGATTTCAGATGATGAGGAGCTTCCCTTTTGAACTTGCCAGTGGATAAGGAAAAACCGCAACCAGAAGGCTGCGGTAAAGAAATTATTCAGGCAGCGCCATGCCAAGCTTATCCGCGATCTCATCCAGCTTCATGCCGGATTTCTGTGCCTGCCTGACAAGGAGTTTGATCTGGTCGGCTTTGCTTTTACGCGGTTTGCGTTTTTTCGGCGTAAGCACGTCTTTCTTTTTGGCTTCAAGTTTAGCGATTTTTTCTTTAACAGCGGCGATCTTGTTATCAAATTCGGTGGCAGACGCCGCTTTTTTGTTTTCCAATTCTAAAATGGAATCTTTCAGTTTTTCAATTTGGACATCCAAATCAGCAGCGATTTGTTCCGGGGTTCTACGGACACGTTTTTCTTCAGACATTAAGTTACACTCCAAACAAATATAGATTAAAGATAACTAGTAGTTTAAATATATCACAGTCAAATAAAAGTAACAAGACAAATTGTGTCGGAAGATGAAATGCAGATAATTGGATATAAAAAATGCTGATGTAACAGCCCCGCGGATCTATTTCCGCGGGGCTGTCTGTATATAAAGCGATAAAGAAAAAGAGGAGAAGATACTGAAAGAGTACGGTATCCCGCCGGGGCAGCAGATTGTACCGAGACAGGAGCGGTTCCCGGATTGGCAGAAGCCGGGGATGATACAGGAGAACGAGTGAACGGCTAGTTTGATACCATTTGGGCGGATGACCTGCCCAGCCGAGCTGTGACGGTATACATGTATCTGCGCAGCCGTGCGGACAGGGAAGGGAAATGTTTCTCCTCCGTCCGAACGATCAACAGGGACACAAAGCTGTCCATGAGCACGGTACGCCGGGCGCTGGATGATCTGGTCAATACCGGTTACATACAAAAGCAGCCCCGTTGGAGAGCCAACGGAGCTAAGAGCAGTAATCAATATGTATTCAGAAATTAATCAGAGTTGAAAATCAGCAACATGATGTCTCATGCTCAAGTATCTAATATACAACTTAAATGGGTTTACAATTGTTCAATGTCTTTTAGAGTAAGGCGAACCTGCGCAAATCGGTATTTTTTTTGCAATTCGCGATACATTTCACGAATGTCGGTTTTGCTGCCTGCAAAACTGCATTTTGTGCAGTAGTATTGATCGTTGGCCGTGCGATGCAGGACGACATCTACTTCTCTTGAAAAGCATATCGGACAACGGTAATTTATAGTTGCTTGTGAATGCTCAGACATGTTGTTATCTCCTCTCCTTGTTCAAGCTCACGGGAAACGGAAAGAGTATAGTACGGATTGAAAAGATAGCCTTCTACGATGCTGGCAGCGCATGGGAGGTCGGTTGTCAAGGCCAGCTCAGTTTGCAGGGTAGGAATATACACGGCGGCGGATGTGGCTTCGGCAAACTGACGGGTACGTCCCAAATAGGAAAATTCAAGGGAGTCCTTTTTACCCTGCACGTTTTGAACCGTCAATATGACGCCCTTTAGCGATTCAGGATATTCGGTGACGCCCCAGCATCCTTTGACATACTCGGTAAGACGCAGCCTCTGGGCAGCGTCAGATACTGTATGCAGCGTGCGATGAATACGCAGATTGGCGCCGGAAATTTCATAAGAGGTTTGTATTTCGGCAGAAATGCCGTTTGAAAAAGAGAGTCGGGCAGAAGAGAGCTGCAGAAATATAGCATCATCCCGGCGCTGAATTTTTTCGAGACGCAACGGGGTATTGGCAAGATCAAGCGTTTCATTTCCGCATCCAACCAACAGTGTTGTGCGCGAACCGTCTGAATAGTGATGTGCATTCCCGGTACGATATTGGGAATGGATCAGATAGGGATTGGATCCCATGACTCCAACGGAGGTGTCTGCTCCCGTACAGCGCGGTATTTGAGAAACAAATGGACGTAAATCTCCAATGGAGCCACCCTGGCAGAGGTCCAATGTAAGCCGCATTTGAGGCGAAATGGACCAAAAATATTCTTTCCCGCCTCCGTAAAGGATTTCTTTGGCATCATATATCTGTGCAGCACCGACTGGCACATTGCGCTTGTACCACAGCGCAAATTCGCTCATGGTCATATCCTGAAGAGCGCCTTCCTGGCGCAGCTTTACAAAGTAAGAGAGATAATCGTAGTACAGCTTTTGTGTCTCTGCATCGGTATCCTGAATGTTGGGACTGCCGGACAACCAGTTCGGCCCAACAAATACATTTATATAGGAAAAACCATGGTTAAACCGTTCTTGATAGCGATATAAATCAACAAGATTGAATACATAAGGGGCACTGGAACCCTCGTTGGCCATGGCACGCTGTACATTGGCAGGATGTGTAGCAAAGAAATCATTGCGGCCTTCATAGGAGAGTGCAAGATCACGGCAGAGGTGTGGGACAGCAACCATACCACTCCATTCGTCCTCATCGGTGGCGGGCCGCAGGGTGTTATTTTGCGCAGGATACCAAGGCCCCCAGGGCATGCCTTCATTAAACAGATACCAGGAATTATTGCATCCGTGAAAAACCTTGACGCCCTCTTCAAAGCACCCGGCAATGCAAGTCTGGACTTCTGGACAGGTTTCATGAAGCAGACGCATGGATTCCGCGTCGAGATGATAGCTTCCCACTGCCCGCGGCGCACAGCCGAATACGGCAGAGAATTTGTGTAATACAGTATCAATAATACGCCGCTTGTTTTCTTGCGTATGCAGCCAAAGAAAAGGCTCGCGGCATTCAAAAACCTCGTTCATACGATCAGTTGCGATTTCGCCGAACCATATACCCAGTTCATCGCCGTAACGGGAATGGTCTTCCAGCAGGCCTTGGACGATATCGGGTTCAAACATCGTATCGTAGGGAATGAGCACTGTTACCTTTAGCCCAAGCGAATGCGCCATTTGCTGCTGCAGATCAAACATACTGCGCAGCCGTCCGGTGGCAGGACGATGGATAAGATTAAGAATCATAAGACGGAGACTCCTTTATTGTTTTCATCAAATGCTTCGGATGCCGGGAGTTTAAATATTGCGGTATCGAAAGGAGACAGCAAGTCAACGTTTTTGGGGCCGCGTGTTCCCCAGAAAAATTGAGCCGCTGGCAGCGTGGGTACGGGCTGAGACGCATTGGAAAAATTCTGAAGGAAGATGTAACTGCCTTGCGGCCCGATTCGTTCCGTTAGCTCCAACCCTTCCGGGAGACCTTGGGGAAAGCGTATCGGAAGCTGTGCTCGCAACGCAATGAAGCGCAGAAGGTCATTAAAGCAGCTATCTTCTGCATCGGCGGACAGATAGAAGGCGAATCCGCGCCCATATTGGTTTATTGTGGCAGCGGGAGTGCCGCGGTAGAAGTCCTCTCCATATACAAGCAAAGGTTTTGCACTGGAAAGCTTGATGAGCTCGCATAAGCGAGAACAGCGGTATACAGGTGCGAAATCGGTGGTGTCAGCGGCCTGCCGGACAAGCGTATTGCTCTCGCCGTCATATAAGGCGTCCACCTCAGTACGCTGCAGCCCAAGCAGTTCCGTCATACCATATGGAGTGGCCCCCAGAAAGCATAAATCGCTGTCATCTGTGACGCCGGTGAGTGCAGTACAGAGTAAGCTTCCTCCACGCTCCACAAATTCGCAAAGGCGTTCGACAATATCTCCACGTAGCTGATACAGCATCGGGGCAGCCACAATATGATAGCCTTCCAGCGGCTGAGTTTGATCCAACACGTCTACGTTAAGCCCAAGCCGTCGCAAAGCATTGTAGCATTTCTGAACGGTCTCGCGGTAATATATCCCGGCGTTGCGGGGCCCCTCCGACCCTTCGAGCGCCCAGCGGTTCTGGGTATCATAAAAAACAGCCGCATGCGCGGGTGCTTGTGTACCGCAAAGTTCCCGAAGCTGTTGTAATGCAAGCCCGGTTTGCGCCGCTTCATAGAATACGCGTGTATCGCCTGTCCCCGAATGCCCGATAAGAGCGCTGTGCAGTTTTTCACTGGCGCCGCGGCTTTGACGCATTTGAAAATAGAGAATACTGTCAGAACCGTGCGCCAGAGCCTGCAACCCCTGAGCCTGCAGAAGGCCCGGCCTTTTAAGACGGCTTACGGGCTGCCAGTTTGTGGAGGAAAGCGCGCTTTCCATTAGCAGAAAGGGTCCCTTGCGGATACTGCGCATCCGGTCATGCTGCAGCGCGCATTCTGCAGCAATCCGTGCGTCTGGCGCAGAATGCCAGAGGGGATAAGCGTCCCAGGAAACGATATCCACCAGATCGGAAAGCTTTTGATAATCCAATCCGGCATAGTCGTACATAAAATTTGTAGTGACAGGCTGGCGGGCGCCGCCCTCCCGCAGAGCATGTATTTCATGCGCAAGAAAATCGCCCGTGCGTTCAGTGACAAAGCGCTTCCAATCCAGATTAAGCCCCATCAGGTGCTCCTCCCCCAGGGGAGAGGGGCTTTCTACATCGTCAAAGCTATCATATATGTGGCTCCAAAACAGGGTGTACCATGCTTCATTCAGCCGGCTGATGGTTCCGTAACGCGCCTGAAGCCATTCGCGAAAAGACTGCTGGCACAAGGCGCAATGACATTCGCCGCCAAATTCATTGGATACATGCCATAAAATCACAGCAGGATGACGTCCAAATCGTTGCGCCAGGAGCCGGTCGATCTGAGCTGTTTTTTTACGGTACACAGGAGATGAATAGCAGTGGTTATGACGTCCGCCGTACAGCGCGCGCCGCCGGAATGCATCCGTGCGGAGTACCTCGGGCCATCGCTGTGCCAGCCATTTGGGGCGCGCCCCGCTGGGCGTTGCGAGAATAACGGAAATACCGTTTTCATAAAGGCGGTCGATAATGCGTTCCAGCCATTCAAAATGATACTCGTCATTGGAGGGCTCTAAGGCAGACCATGCAAAAACACCCAGCGTTACCGCATTTACATGCGCCTGTTTCATTAAAATGATATCTTCTTCCAAGATTTCGGGTGTTGAAAGCCATTGCTCCGGGTTGTAATCGCCGCCATATAAAAAATGATCGGTAGAAAATTTCATCTTTTTCCCCCTGCCGTCCTGCATTAATTTTTGTGGGAAGTGAGTGTGGCGGATGCGGTAAGTCCATGCTGGCAAGTACATTCCAGAATGGTACAGTCATCGGAAACATTCACGATGCGGAACGAATTTTCCGTACAGCTTTCAATGTGCAGTATTCCGCGTAGAAGTACCCAGATGCGGGATGAACGGCTTTCGCTGGAATACCAGTTCATACCATAAATAGAATGCTCTTCGTGACGGCCCGAGAGGGAAGAAAATGCGCTTTTCCCAAAATAAAGATGAAGATCCGGGTCGCATATCGACAGCAGCAGCCTTCCATTTGTTAACATCTCCGTGCACAGGATACAGGGCTCTGTGACGCCGCATATCGGTCCGGTTGTGTTTAGATTGGGCTGTTTGTGAAAAAAAACATATTGCAGCTTCTGCCCAATGCGTACAATGTGCGCGTCGGTGTCCAGACGAAGAATATCAATGTCTTTCCATGGCTGACGCACCGCAAAATGATCAATGTCTGTACCAATTTGCATCAAGTACGCATAAGTGGCGTTCCGGGGACGTTTGCCGTGGCACAACAGGGCAAAAGTGCGCCGGCCGAAAGTATCCCGCGCGTCACGTGTATCGCGCGATACCGTACGGCTGGTAAAAAACCGCAGACGCTGCCCAGGATAGATATAGTATACGCACCCCCGGCTGTCGGCCACGATGGAGCCATTGCGTACAGCGCGGTCTGCCGGCTCCTGAAAAAGCGTGGTCTCTGTTTCCCATAAGTCGGAATCGTTTTCGATGCCGCTGCCGAGGCAAAGCACGCTGTCTCCAAAAAAATGATAGCTTTTGGACGCCCGGAACTGCCCCAGAGCGTACTTTTCCGGCCCGTGAAGCCGCAATGCGAATATTCCGTTTTCCGGCACATCCAATCCACCGGCAAATCCTTCGTCGGAATATAGCCATTCCGCCCACTCGTCTTCAACAATGTCCGGAGCAGCGGCAAGCTGTGTCAAAGGGATATGTACTGCTGTGGCACCGTTCCAGCGAGTATAGTCAAAACCATTTTCGATATCCATTCCATTATTCACTCCGGCGTCACAGGCACTGGAAAAGCACAGCTCCAAAGCCCCAAAAGAACGGAAAAGGCCAAATGCACAATAACGTGAACTGGTGCGGCTCCAAATCTCTCGCGCATAGACATATTTGCTGTAGCCTCGTACAAATAACTTCCAGCCGTCGCGTGCATGTACTGCCGCCGCAGAATAGGAAAGCGTTTGATGGCCTCGATAGGAAGCCGCGGGCTCGAGTCCGCGCTTCTGGAACAGCAGATATTGCGGCGTAGCCATCTCGCGGCTGGAGGAGCGGGCCAAGGCAACATACTGTCGTGCCAACACCTCGTCCTGTGTTGCGATGGCAGTATCGGCAAATTCGCTGACGCTGGAAGCGTTGTCCGGCTGGAAAGCGTACTGTGCCAGGCAAAACGGCTCATATACCCCGCAGGAAAAAGCGTATTCCGTTTCTAGGATAGCACGTATGCGCGCATGTAAAGCAGAGGACGGCTCGAACACCGTGCCTGACAGTAACCGCAGAATGCGCGCCAATGTATAGAGCGCCACTTTTTGATAATTGCGAATGTAACCGCCATGATGGAATATGGTGCCGTCCGGCTTGTAGCCGCTGGCAATACCGGGAGCCGTTCCCAGACAAACATGTTCGAGATAGTAAAGGAAGTGGCGCATATCACGAACCTTTTCCGGAGTGCTTTCGGTCAGCAGAATACAAGCGAGCAGACTGGGGAGCTCTGTAGCGACGGCATCGGAATCTTCAAAAATCTTACCGGGTATGCCATGATGGGAGCTAACAGTATACACTTTGCCGAACTCATATGCCTGCCGCAGAAAGCTTATTGTGTGAGACAACATGCCGCCTGCAGCCAGTGGCTTTCGCATACGCAGCACGCTTGACGCGATGCCGCGTCCATGGTACCAGTTAAATGCGATGTTCTGTTCCTCAAGATGACGCAGAAGCAGGACATACTGTTCAAGGAGCTCAACGGATGGCGCGGCACAATAGGCGCGGGCAAAGGCAGCCATGGCATGTGCGTAAGCGGTGATATCATGGATAGGCTGCCCGGTTACCTGCCCGTGCCGTATGCGCAGAGTCATGGAACGGAAAAAAGCCTGGGCCCGTTCCAATGCATCCGGCGCGGGCTGGGTATACGGAGGTGTGTCCAATGTATCGCAGAATGCTTCGTAACGCCGTGTGATTTCCGCAAAAGCGGAAAGTTCGTTTTCTGTGACATATTCGGGAAGAGGGAAAACCGGAGCATTGCGGCATGGCGCGTTGTCCTCATATATTTCTGCGGGAAAACGGCGCGGATGGCAGGCGAGGTGCCGGACCTGTGCGCAAAGGGAGGGATAAACAAAAAGTGCATCCACTGCCGCCCAAAGGCGAATATCCCGAAAAAGAATGTTGGAGAAGCCGCCACCCGTTTCCGCCTGTATACACAGGCGGCATAATGCATCCGGCGCAGTATGGCCCAACATAAAGCCGCGTTCGTATGGAATGCAAAACTCTTTCCAGCCATGAAAGTTGAGCCGTAAAGTAAGCCGCAGACTCCTTCCATCCGCTGCCGAAAAAGTAAAATGAAGCTGTTCGCCGGACGGGGCCATACAGTAGATTCGGAAGGCAAAGCCGGGCACACGCGGCGGCTGTACTACAAGGCCGGGCATGGCAAAGCGGCGTTCAAGCGTCAGCGTTGCACCGTCGCAAAAGCGCCATCGAATGCCGGAGCCGTCTGTTCCACAGAGATGAGAGCGAGTGACCCGGCTGTCTGTGGCATGAAATACGGTGGCTATTCCATCTGTAGGGACCGTCAGAAATGACATATCAGCAGCCTCCCTGAAGCAACGGATGAATGCGGCGGGAATTTTCACACTGTGCGGACCAGGCCATTGTCGCAGACCCAGACCTTTATTCCGGTCGGATTGTAAACGCGGTCGCCCTGCGCGCTGTATACCAGGCGGCGCGCGGCCTGCAGATAGTGGTAATAATCAATATTTGTGACATACCAGATATCGTCCCGGCCTGCCAGGCGCCGGCAAAGCGACTCCATCTGTTCCCAGGTGTGGTCGCGCTCAAATTCATAGCTGTGTCCCCAGATATAGTACAGCATCGGATAAGTATCGCCGGGCGCCTCAAGAAAAGCATCTGTCAACGCGGCTTCGTCCAAGGCGCGGGCGTGATGGCAGGTAGGGTCCCATTGCAGAAAATCCGCTGGAGGGAAAAATTTCCCTGTACTGCGCACTGTACGCGCATACAATAAGCCTGCTGCGTGCGCGGCAGCCCTCACCTCGGGAGAGTGGTCGCCATACGCATAAGAAAGTCCGGTGATGAAACGGCCGGTACATTGTTCCAGAGCAATGCGGTCATCCAGAAATTCCCGCACCAAAGCCGGATTGGAAAGCTGCGAGGGGAAGGCGTGAAGAACACCGTGGCACGCAACCTCATGGCCATCGTAAAGGGAGGCGGCCTCTTGCCTGGAAATGGTGCCGGGATGTTCAAGCAGGCCGGAATTCAGATGAAAAGTTGCTTTCAATCCATGCGTATTGAATAGTTTAACGAGGCGTCGATCGTGGATTTTGCCGTCGTCATAGCTGAAGGTGAGCGCCTTGGTTTTACCGCCCGGGTAAAGAAGACGAATCATAAACATGTCACTCCTTTGGTTTTTAACACTGGTGCAGCCGCAGCAGCTTTACCGTATGCGGCGGCAAAAAATATTGCAGCCGGGTGCATTCTCCCTCATCCTCTCGGCGCCAGACGTCGCGCACAGAGCAGCGGTCGGGAAGCACATAGGAAGCGCGCCGGGGCTGTTCGGAAAGATTGAAAAATGCCAGGGCAATATCGCCGTTTTCCAGAGGGCGGCGATAGGTATACAGCAAAGCATCTGCGTCTATAAGCGTGGGCGCGTGCATCAGTCCATCCTGATGCAGAGCGATAACTTCTTCGTTGCAGATGAGATCCAATTCAAATTCGGTGAGGCCTCCGATACGGCAGCTCAATTGAATCGGTGACAACAGGAGGATTCGCGCTGTGTACGATACAATTTTTTCGTCATCTGTCAGTTCGCTGCGGAACAGGGACATCTCTCCGAATTCCAGCATGTCGAGATCAAAGTAATGTCCATTGCCTGTATGCTCCTTCCAAGGGGTGTAAGCCAGAATGCGAGACAGAAGGTTGTCCCAAGTTCCGTTGCTGTCGAGACAGCAGCGCCAAGCAGTACAGTAGGTTTTCCAATAATCGGCATATTCCAGAGCGGCTTTCACGGTGACACAATACGAAAAATCGCGCCCACTGTCCCACAGAGCGCGGCGCATCAAATCGGCGTTTACCGCATCGGTGGGGCTCCAGTCATATTTCAGATAGTCAAAACCCCACTGTGCCCACTGCAGGGCGTTTTCACGTTCGTGGTGTTCCCGGCCGATCCCACCCATTGTTGCTGCGAACCGCAGGTCCCGTTCGCCGCGCGTACAGCCGGGAATTGCGTCGCGTCCCGGCGGGGCGCCCCACGCTGTGCGCATCGGAGACGAATAGATCCCCGCACGAAACCCCATACCATGCAATTCATCACACATGGCCTTCATGTCGGGGAATTTTTCGTTTGGCACAATGACGCCATGCGGGTCACAATTTCCCTGCCAGGAGGAATCCAAATTAACATAACCGTACCCATAATCAGCCAGGCCAAGCCGCAGCATATCCCGTCCGGTTTGCAGGATATCCTCCTGCGTGACATTGTTACCATAGGCGTTCCAACTGCAAAATCCCATTATCGGAGGTTTGCGGAAGCAATGCTCCGCTACAATAAGTTGAAGGCAGTGTTCCGTTTGGCCAAGCTCGTTTTGCGCGGTTATGGTTACAGGATAAATGCCGACAGCAGGTTTTCCCTTAAGTATTCCGTCTCCGCTGTCCGAAAGCCCATCCGGCAAGCCGAAAACATGTAAATGGATGGGCCGCTTTCCGAGTACCGGAATACGGTACAGAAAGGGCTTTCCCGGAGCCGCGCAGAAGACGGAGGGGGCAGTGAACCGGGGCGGTCCATCGAACGGTGTTCGCCGGGCAATCTTCATAAAAAAACTCCTCTGCTATTGGAATGTAAAAAACAAAGCTTTGATTTTATGATAAATTCGGCTTTTAAAACAAACAAGCCGCATTTTTTTGAATAAATGCATTTTTTTAATTTTATACGCGGGATCAGCTCCGAATTTTAAAAAATGTATAGTATTTATTTATTGGGTATTGAAAAACTGTACAACTTGCCGCGATAATTAAGTCAGCAGGACAAGGCTCCTGAAAACTCCGTGAAATGATTGGCCTTGCGAAGAAAAGAGATACGGCCTGAAAAGCAGAATGCGACAGTTGAAATAGGGGTGTTTTGTAAAATGATTGCAATCAAACGGCGTGCCAGTACCGGGCCGCACGGGACGGTACATATTGCTACAGTAAAACCGGGGCGAAGGCGCACACTGATGCGAATACGGCAGGATTGGCAGCTTTATTTGTTCCTTCTGCCGGCAACGATCTATTTTTTCATTTTTGCCTATCTGCCGATGTACGGTATACAGGTGGCCTTCCGCGATTACTCTCCCGGACGGGGCATCACGGGAAGCCCATGGGTAGGCCTGGAGCACTTTCAGCGTTTTTTCACGTCCAACCAGTTCGGCACAGTACTGCTGAACTCTTTGGAGCTGAGCCTTTATTCGCTGCTTGTGTGTTTTCCGCTCCCCATCATTTTCGCACTGATGATCACGCAGATGCAGAATATGAAGGTGCGCAAGACCATACAGACCATCACTTATGCGCCGCATTTCATTTCCATTGTCGTTGTGGTTGGTATGCTGAATATATTTCTCTCGCCGCGCTCAGGTATTGTAAATACCATCGTGACGGCGCTGGGAGGCGAAGCGCACAACTTTATGGGAGACGGCGGATGGTTTAAGCATCTGTACGTTATTTCGGACGTCTGGCAGAGTCTGGGATGGTCCAGTATCATTTATGTGGCGGCGCTTTCTGCTGTCAGCCCGGAATTGTATGAAGCGGCGGATTTGGACGGCGCCTCTCGCTTCCAAAAAGTGCTGCATATTGATTTGCCAAGCGTGATTCCCACCGCGGTTATCCTGCTTATCATGAATTGCGGACGGATCATGTCGCAGGGTGCGGAAAAGGCTTATCTGATGCAGAATGCGCAGACGGCAAGCTCCCAGGAGCTGATTGCGACCTATGTATACAAAATGGGCCTCATCAACAATCAATACAGCTATTCCACAGCAATCGGCCTTTTCAACTCACTCATCAATATCGTGCTGCTGGTAATCGTCAATACGATCTCCAAACGGTTGACGGAAAACAGCCTGTGGTAGGAGGCATACTATGGACGCAACAGTAAAATCACATTTGAAAAAGAGAAATCCCAATCGCATCCGAATGTCGCGGCAGGATAAGGTTTTTTCTGCCCTGAATTACACGCTGCTTATTATCCTGACATTTATCGTCGCTTATCCTTTGTATTTTGTACTCATTGCTTCCATCTCCAATCCGCGTCTTGTGGCCTCTGGACAGGTGTGGTGGTTCCCGAAAGATATCATGTGGGACGGATATAAAGAAGTTTTTTCCTATGGCCAGCTTTGGACAGGCTACCGCAACACGATTTTTTATACCGTGGTGGGTACGGTATTCAATGTTTTTCTGACAATGCTTACGGCATATCCACTCTCACGCAAAAACTTTGTAGGCAAAAAATTTTTTATCTTCTTTTTTATGTTTACCATGTATTTCGCAGGCGGTCTCATCCCCAGTTTTTTGGTTAATAAGGCGCTGGGACTGTACGACAACTGGATGATTATGATCGTTGCGGGGCTCATCAGCGTACCGAACGTGATTATTTGCCGCACCTTTATGCAGAACAGTATCCCGGATGAACTGTACGAAGCTGCGGTTGTGGACGGAATCACACACTGGAAGAATTTCACACGCATCGTCCTGCCTCTTTCGGCGCCGGTCATCGCCGTCATGGTGCTGTATTATGGCGTTGCGCACTGGAACGATTATTGGACGGCCATGGTGTATTTGTCCAAGCAGGAGACTTTCCCGCTGCAGCTTGTTCTGCGGGGCATTCTGACGCTGAACCAAGTGGACACAGGCCTTATCCAGGATTATGAGGACCTTATTCAGCGTCAGAATCTTGTAGAGCTGATGAAATATGCGCTGATCGTTGTGTCCAGTGTCCCGCTGATCGTCATCTATCCATTCTTCCAAAAGCATTTTACCAAAGGCATAATGGTTGGCTCCCTGAAAGGGTAAAAGGAAAACTGCAGGGCGGTCCCGCCTTGTGGAAATAAAAAACAGGAGGAAAAATCATGAAACGAATCCAACGCATCATAGCCGCATTATTGTGCTGCTGTCTCTTATTTGGCTGCAGCGGAGCGCCAGCTTCGTCGGTGGCGGCAGACAGTTCCAGCGGTACGGCGCAGGCGGAGACTGAGGCCGGACCCGTTTCGTTCCCGTTAAGCGAGACGGCGGAGTTCAATATCGGCACAATCGTAATGGACGGCGCGCCGTCCAATGCCGAATGCAAATTCTGGCTGAAACGTGAAGAAGAAACCAATGTGCATGTGGAATGGGAGGAAACTCTGTTCAGCGCGTGGACGACCAAAAAAGCCGCCGTGCTCTCGGCAGGGGATCTTCCCGACGCCTTTATCCTTCGCGGCCTTGTGACGGACGAGGAAGTTGCCAGCTATGGAGCCGCGGGAACCTTTATCAAATTGCAGGACTACATTACGCCCGAGATTATGCCGAATCTTGCCGGATATCTGGAAGAGCATCCGGATTGGAAAACGGCAATCACGGCTCCGGACGGTAATATCTATTCTTTGCCCTCCATTGATGCCACTGCCTATACCGCGGACAGCATCCCGTATGTTAACAAAGATTGGGCAGCGCAGGTGATGCAGGATCTGGACCTGACCCAGCCGATGGATCTGGAGACCTTTGAAGCATTGCTCACGGCCTTCAAAAATTCGGATCCGAACGGCAATGGGAAGGCCGATGAGATCCCATGGTCTGTGGGGGGAAACGGCGTCGATTTTCTCCGCTGGAGCGGCAGTTTCGGTATCTTTGATTCCTACTCCGCACCGAACAATACTTCCCATCTGTATCTGGACGGCGACACAGTAAAATACGCCCCCATGCAGGAAGGGTATAAGGAGTTCGTCAAATGGCTCAACGGCCTTTGGAGCAAGGGCTTAATCGACGTAGAGGCATTTACGCAGGACAGCGCGACGCTCAGCGCCAAACAGATCGATCCGGAACGCATCCTTGGATATATGTACTGCTGGCGCAACTCTGCCTGGGCGCTTTCGGACGACGATGACACCTATGTGGTAACGCCGCCGCTGGACACCGGCATCAGCGATCCTACATGGATCAATGTGTCGGACGTTACCTTTAACCGCGGTACCGTTATGCTGACATCTGAATGTGAAGACCCGGAACTTCTGCTTTCCTGGATCGATTTGTGCTACGAGCCCTATAACTCCCTGCAGCTGAACACGGCTCAATTTGATGGTGAGCATATCAAGAAAAACGATGACGGTACGTTCACACAGCTGCGTGCCATCGACTGGAACCTGCCGGATGAGAGTACGTTTATGCCGAACAATTATGCGAAGATTTATATCCTTACGCCGGAGACTTTTGCAAAACAGGATGTGAAGCCGCCGGTGTACATTCAGAAGCATCCCATTGACGAAATGATGTCTGAATACTACTCTGACACGCTCAGCCTTCTGCCCACATCCATCTGGCTGACGGAAGAGGACGGCAAGCAGGTGGCCATCTACCGTACCGATCTGGATGCGTATATTCTGGACTGCTTCGCGCGTTGGGTGACGACAGGCGGCATCGACGAAGAGTGGGACGCCTATGTGACAAAGCTGTCTGAGATGGGCGCCGATGATCTGGTAAATCTCTATCAGAGCTATTATGATGCGCTGTAATCCTCGAAATTAAGATGTGTCCGGACAGGGTGCCTGCGCGGTCTGCTTGCGCGGGCGCCCTGTTCTGGGATACAATTGCAGAAGAAGCGGTTTAATGCAGCGTGAGGCGAAAGGTGTGGTATCATGGGTGTTTTACAGAAGCTGTTTTCTTTTTTTCGGGGGAAAAAGGGAAAGGTCTTTTACCGATATCTCATTTCATACTTTATGCTGCTGTTCGGCGTTGTGCTGATGGGGATGCTGTTGTATTTCCACTGCTATGAATTGTACCGTCAACAGGTGGAAGCCAATGTAGAAAGCAGACTGGAGCAATTGGGCATCATACTGGACGCAGAAATGGTCAAGATTTCCGAAACTGCGCAGCAGATATTTTCCAATCCGGATTTTACACCTTTCAATCTGGCACAACAACCTGTGGAGGGGATGTACCTTCAAAGAGAACTGAAAAAATATGCGCTTTACAATTTGCTGATCGATGACGTTTACTTTTATCCAGGCTCGGGAGAGTATCTGATCTCAGCGGCAACCTCTACCAGCAAGGAACTGTTTTATACGCAATACACCTTCGACGGAGGCAAGGATGCGCTGGAAACGACACAGAGTCCGGCGGTGTTATCCGGACAGCACCGGTACGGCGCCATTGTGGATGATCTTCTGTTGGTGGTATATTCGGATACCCGCTATGAGCAGAAGACAATGCGCACCCTGATTTTTACATTAAATAAAGACAGTATTTGGAAACTTGTTAACACGAACCGGCATGAAGACGCGATATCCGTGTGCATCTATGATGAGGACGGCTTGCCGCTTATGTCCGTTTTTTCGGACGAACAGTCCCGGGAAGTGCTGCGAGCCGTGCAAACAGAGCCAAGTGGAACTGTACAGATAGAGAATCAGGAATATTTCTGTCAGCAGCGGCGCTCGGACGCGGTAGGCTGGACATATCTTATGATGGTGGACAGCGACAGCGCCTTACAACCGGTATATCAAATCCGCAGCCTGATGCTGGCTGGCCTTGGCGTTGTAATAATACTGGGAATTGTGGTAAGCTTTTTCTGGACATTGCGCAATTTCAGGCCGTTGGCAGAGCTTCAGGACATGGCGCAGGAGATTTCGACCGGGAATACGCAGGAAACGCAGGATTTATACGATAACATCAAATATGCGTTTGATATGCTCCAGTTTAAAAATGTGGCGCTGCGCAATGAGGTGCAAAGCTCCACGGCTGCCGTACGTGAGCATCTTCTATACTCCCTTCTGCGTGGTCAGATTACTTCCAGGGAGATGCTGAAAGAAAAAGGGGCTAACATTGGTGTGGAATTGCCTTGGGAAAATTATGCGGTAGCCATTTTTCGCACGACGGCTGGATTTGAGGAAGCCCAGGGAAATCTTGCGCTGCTGCGACAAGAAATACAACAGGCTCTTCCACAAGGAATCATAGGATATGTACGCGAGCACAATACACCCGGCAACCTGGTAATGCTGATGTGTCTGCAGGAGGGGAAGGCAGATGTGAGCGACGCTCTTGCGGCCTGCCGCGCGCTGCTGGCAGAAAAAACAGGCGTCAGTGTTTCTGTAGGCATTGGAGAGACATACAATAATCTTGCGGATTACCCCCGATCGTATATCGAGGCATTGGACGCTCTGGATTATCGGTTTTTAAAAGGAGAGAATAGCGTTTTGGTTTCTTCGCAGCTCAAGCGGCTGCAAAAGCACATTCCTCCCGAAGTTCGTTCCGCATCCGAGAAATTGGAGCAGCTTTTGAGGGAGGAGGATTTGTTCGCCATCAAAGCTTATTTTGTAGAGATGGCAAATATGTTGCGTAACAGTGGCGTCACTGTTTCCGTGGCCAAAATGGTTTGTTACGATATTGCAAATACGGTATATAGGTATTTGGAAAGGCGGTATCACAGCGCGCAAAGCACAATGGTGGAAAGTCCAAACGTATTTATTATTTCTTCTTTTGACACCATAGATGATTTGCTGCGGATTCTGCTGCGAGTAAGCAATGGGCTGATTGACCAATTCGAACGGGAAAATGGCGGTGAGGAACTGCCTTTGCATGAAAAGATGGTGGAATATATCAAAGAACACTGCAGTAACTGCGATTTTTCGGTAGGGCAGATGGCGGATGCTTTTTCCATGAGTCCGTCAAACTTGAGTCAGTACTTTAAGTCCAGACAGGGCGAGACGGTTATGGAATTTGTCACGCAGATGAAGTTCAACAAGGCGAAAGAATTGCTGTTGAATACGCAGATGCCTCTGCAGGATATCGCCATCGAAGTGGGTTATTACAATGTGACAAGTTTTATCCGCCGCTTTAAGCAGCAAAGCGGGCAAACTCCGAACGATTATCGGAAAAATCATTCCTGAACTGAATGGAGAATGACGAAATCATGAGATATCAGAATATAAACTGCGAACCGATCAGCGCACCACAGCGATTTGATGTGGAAGCGGACGGTCTGGCTGAGGCGCTTAAAAACGCCTTGCAGAAAACAGAGAAAAATCTTCCCAAATTTGTACATTTGTATCCTTCCGCATGCAGCGAAAAAAGCTGGTATCGGGCCGTACCCAATGCAACGACAGAACTCGGCTCAGATTGGACGGCTGCATTCTGGACGGGTATGCTTTGGCTGAGCTACGAAATGAGTAGGAATGAATTGTTTCGCGCTGTTGCCGAAGCACAATTTGACGATTACGCACAGCGGTATGACGCATTTCAGCTGATGAACCATCATGACATGGGTTTTTTGTTTATACCTTCCATTGTGGCACAGTATAAGCTGACGGGGAGCCGAAAAGCGAGAAAGCTTGCGTTGAAAGCCGCGGATGTGCTGGCGGGGCGTTTCAGCGAGCGCGCCGGCATTATTCAAGTACGGGATCGTGATATTCAAGGGGCATTCATCATTGATTGCAGCATGAATGTACCGCTGCTTTTCTGGGCGGCGCAGCAGACGGGCAGGCATGACTATTACGTAAAAGGGCTGCGGCACATGGTGCGTGTAGCAGAATGTATGCTGCGGGCCGATGGTTCGAGTTATCAATGCTTTCAAATCGACGAGGTGACCGGACAGCCTGTCCGCGGCTGGCAGGGACAGGGATATGACGACGCCTCCTGCTGGGCCAGGGGCCAGGCGTGGCTCATCTATGGGCTTGCCCTATGCTACCGTTACACCAAGGATCTGGACTTCCTCTATGCGGCAAAATGTGCGTCAAATTATTTTTTGAACCGCCTTCCCAGCGATTTGGTATGCAACTGGGACCTGATTTTTACGCAGGACGAGGAACAGCGCGACACATCGGCGGCTGCCATTGCCGCATGTGGACTATTGGAGCTGCACCGGCAGCTGCCGGCGCAGGATGCGGAGCGGAATTTGTATTTGAACGCCGGTCGTGCGATAACGGTTCGGCTGGCTGAGCGCTATACCGCCGATTCTGCTGTTACAGATGGTCTGCTGCTGCATGGCGTTTATTGCCGGGATAAGGGCGACGGCGGCCTTGGAGACGACGAGTGCTGTATTTGGGGCGACTATTTTTATATGGAAGCGTTGGTGCGCCTTTCGCAGAAGGATGGCTGGAATCCATATTGGTAACGAAAAAAGCGCACAAGCGGCAGCAAACTGCCGCTTGTGCGTTTCGCGAAAACGATCTCATTCAGGATACTTTTCCAAACGTTTCCCGTCTTGCCAAAGCCGACGAACGCAACTGTAAAAATGTTCTTCATCATACGGATAAGTCGGCAGGGAGCTCAGGGGAACAAGCTGTGCGTTTGGCACGTCGGGATTCGTCGTTTCATTGTCATTGCGCCAGGCGTCTCGCTGCGTTTTATCGCGAAGATCCGGAACATCCAAAGGAACATTGCCGCGCAAAGCGCTGCGGTGCGCCAGAATCCCACAGATGCCCATTTCGACAGCCTGATATACGTCGATGGACCATTCAAAACCCTCGGGGCGTCCAAGAATTTTTTCAATAAAGAAATGTGTGGGATAGTAGTCGGAACCCATATGCCCCACTTTATCGTAATCGATGTCCAGCTTCACACGGGGTTCTGGATCGAATTGTTCCCACGTCCCCTCGCAATATTTTTCACCCTCATGGTAGACATTGACCAATGGGCTATTGTCGAAGCGCCCGCTTTCCATCATGCCAGAATCGCCATAATACAGGTAGTTGTAGTTACGCGCTCCTTCACGCCGCAGATTTCCGTGCAGACCGCGGCAAACCGCCCCGTTATCCAGTGTGACCATTTGGAGACCACCGGCACCTTTGAAGATGGGTAAAGTACCGCTGCGCCCAAAATCCGGGAGTTCATAGCCGACAACGCGCACTGGGCGATGGCCGATAGACATCAGCATTGGCCCAAGGCTGTGCGTACAATAGAAATTGGCCGACATTTTGTTGCGCCAGTGTGCAGGGTCGCCGTAAGTGATAGCGGGTGTGATCGCGGTGCAATCGTGGACATATTCGCCTTCCGCGTAGCAGATATCGCCAATGTCTCCGTGCTTGATGCGGTACCACATCTCGAAATTGTGCTGCATATAACAGTAATTTTCGGCATAGGCGTACACGAGACCGGATTTCTCTACCGCTTCGATAAGCGCAACTCCCTGCGCTATCGTTCCACAGGGAAGCACTTCGGACAAAACATGTTTGCCTGCGTCAAGACATTTAACTGCGTACAAAGCATGTTCATGTGCATAATTGGCAAGAACCACGGCATCCATATCATGTCGGATAAAATCATCAAAATTGGTGTAGGTTGCCACATCTGCATTTTTTTCTTTTGCCATTTGTGACACCTTGTCCAATGACGGCTGATATTTATCGCATACTGCTACCAGCCGTGCATCGGGATGATCCAACAAAACATTCATCATTGTAAGGCCGCGCCCTCCACCGAATACACCAACCTTTAACTTTTCTTTCATCATATTCACCTCTCGCGTTTTTCGTATAGCCAGATTGGCCTCTGCACTTTGCATTATACGGAATATTTTTGTTCCGTATAATGTGCAGAATCCATAAAAACGGACTGCATTTTTAGGAAACACTGTGCGTTGGCGGGCTATCCACTCTCCGACAACTCGGGAAGAAGGGAAAAATTTGAATCGGGATAAAACGAGTTTACGCGGAATCTCCGAAAGGACCGGTCTGAGTCCGGCCACATTGAGCCGGGCCCTGAATCATTGCGGGCAAGTAAGCGAGCTGTCCCGGACCTGCGCGATGGAGGCGGCAAAATATTGGGGCTATCGAAAGATACGAAAGGAAGAATTACAGATTGGCGTTATTTTACCGGATAATCCCAAATTTTTCTGGAAGCGATTGGCGGATGCGCTGCTGAGAAAGTTGAGAGAAGCGAATGTTCGGTTTGAACTGGCACTTGTACCACAGCTGCGGGATGACATACAGGTTTGCCAGTGTGTGCAGAATATTATAGAACGGGGAGCTGCGTTGTTGATTCTTCCAGTCGCGGACGAAATGGTTGCAACCTATTTGCGAACACTGAACGGAAGCGTAGCGATATTTATGCTCCGCGAGTATATGGAACTCACAAACGCGTTTGCTTTTGTGCCTGATATGTATGAGACGGGCAGCGAAATGGGACGCATATTGGCGAAAAGGAAAGTTCGCAGAATTGTGATGATACAGGACGGAACGAAAACGGAAAAGGAATGGGAAGACGGATTGAAAAAGGCATTCCCGGTAGCGGCGTCTTGTCCGGTGCTGGAAAGACCGCCGGATAATGTCCGGTGGGGCGGAGCTTTTTTGGCCCGGCAAATGCAGCAGCGAAATTTATTGGATATTGAGGCATTGATATGTTGTGACGGCACAACGCTGTTTGGTGCATTGGCATTACACAAACTGGGCCTGTATGGAAAAGCTTTTTGTATTGGCTGGCAGGACGCGGCGGGACTCACGCAATATGTACAAAGCAAAACGCTTGCTGCGATTGCCGCGCTAAGTCCGGAAAAGCTGGGAGAGCGCGTGGCAGCGGCAGCGATAAAATACATTCAGGAGCGTACTTTTCCGGGAAGAAAAATTCATAGAGAAACAGTGCGTATCATTGTAAATTCGTAACTTGGGGAAAACAGGCGCGACACCGCTGCAGCTTACAAATAAGCCGGCTTTTAGGCCGTGCGGGCCGTTCCCGGCCCAGGAAAAGCAAGTAACTCTTATTTCCATGGGTTTTCTGCGGCCATCCTTATCAAAGCTTTGTATTCTCTATGCTTTCGAGCTTTACTTACGGCTATGATAATAAATGATAGGAGACGTTTATGAAAAGCTATATTCCCGATTATCCACGTCCGCAATTCGTTAAATAGTGTTTACACGAGCGATATGGTATAATGGGAGCAAGAGAGCCGAAAG
>ERZ1106941.925-NODE-925-length-37001-cov-17.663590_pt1 | contig 37001 bp, 37 predicted proteins | sample MGYA00403670_ERZ1106941 | MGnify/ENA primary metagenome ERZ1106941 (study PRJEB35170, sample SAMEA104062400) | human gut metagenome | biome: human gut; feature: human-associated habitat; material: faeces | place: Denmark | collected 2012-06-04 ...
ATGGATTATGCGATGATTTTTTGTCTATAGTTTTATTGGTGATTAGTATTATTATTACTTTATCGCTTCTGCAAGGCTCTTGGTGAATGAGCCGACAGGCTCGGGAGAATTTACTCCGTTTGCTTCCATTATCCTTACAACCGCACTTCCTACTATTACTCCATCACAATAGGAAGCCATTTTCTTAGCCTGCTCAGGTGAGGATATTCCAAATCCTACACAGCAGGGGCAGGACGCATTCTCTCGGATTATGCCGAAGAACTTATCAAAATCAGTCTGAAATTCCGATCTAACTCCCGTTACGCCGTTGGAGGACACGCAGTAAAGAAATCCCGTTGAATCGGAAGCTATTCTCTTTATACGCTCATGGGAAGCGGGTGAAACAAGATTGATGTTGTGTACGCCGTACTGCTCTGCATAGGGAAGTATCTCCTCACGCTCCTCATAGGGCATATCGGGGACGATAACGCCGTCAACACCCTTTTCCTTGCAGAGTGAGAAAAACTTCTCTGTGCCGTAAACGAAAATGGTGTTAAGGTACATCATAAGGATAAGTGGCTTGTCGGTCTTTTCTCTTATTCTATCCACTGCGCCGAATATCTTGTCGAGCGTGGTGCCGCCGTTCAGCGAGCGCAGTGAGGACTTCTGAATGGTAACGCCCTCGGCGATAGGGTCTGAAAAAGGCACGCCCAGCTCGATGATATCTGCGCCGTTTTCAAACATGGAAAGGGCGGTGCTTACGGTGGTATCCATATCGGGGTCGCCTGCGGTGATAAAGGTTATAAGAGCCTTGGAGCCGCTCTTTTTAAGCTCTTCAAAGCATTTGTCTATACGGTTCATATTTCCTGACCTCCATTATGAGTTCTTGATATCATGGCCTCTGTAGCGGGCTACGGAGTAAACGTCCTTGTCGCCTCTGCCTGAAAGGTTGATAACGATTATCTTATCCTTGCCCATTTCGGGAGCAATCTTCATAGCTGCGGCTACGGCGTGGGCTGACTCTATTGCGGGGATAATGCCCTCGGTCTTTGAGAGATATTCAAAGGCGGTAACTGCCTCTTCATCGGTTATTGCGACATAATCCGCTCTGCCTGTTTTCCAGAGGTTTGCGTGCTCGGGGCCTATTCCGGGGTAGTCAAGACCTGCGGAAATGGAGTAAACGGGAGCTATCTGACCATATTCATTCTGGAGGAAGATGGACTTCATTCCGTGGAATATGCCCACGCTGCCGCAGGAAAGCGTAGCTGCGGTATCGGCTGTGTTTATTCCTCTGCCTGCGGCTTCTGCGCCCACAAGTCTTACGGAGGTATCGGGGATAAAGTCATAGAAAGCGCCCATTGCATTGGAGCCGCCGCCTACGCAGGCAACCACGCAGTCGGGAAGTCTGCCTTCCTTTTCCATCATCTGACGCTTTATTTCCTCGCCGATTATCTTCTGGAAGTCTCTTACCATTTCGGGGTAAGGGTGGGGACCCATTACGGAGCCGATGCAGTAGAATGTGGTCTCGATATTGGTGCACCAGTCACGCATAGCCTCGTTGATAGCGTCTTTAAGGGTAGCTGTGCCGCTTTCAACGGGAACGACCTTTGCGCCCAGCAGCTCCATGCGGTAAACGTTCAGGGACTGTCTTTCGGTATCCTCTCTGCCCATATACACGCAGCATTCAAGGCCCATAAGGGCGCATACGGTAGCGGTGGCAACGCCGTGCTGACCTGCGCCTGTTTCGGCAATGATACGCTTCTTGCCCATGCGCTTTGCAAGAAGTATCTGACCAAGAACGTTATTTATCTTGTGAGCGCCTGTATGGTTAAGGTCCTCACGCTTGATGTATATTTTTGCGCCGCCCAGATCCTCGGTCATATGCTGGGCATAGTACAGCATTGAAGGGCGGTTTGCATAGTCACGGTAAAGGTCAGCCAGCTCTTTCTGGAACTGGGGGTCATTCTTGTACTTGTCATAAGCCTCTTCCAGCTCATGTACGGCGTTCATAACAGTTTCGGGAACGTACTGTCCTCCGAACTCGCCGAATCTTCCGATCTTGCTCATATCATAATTTCCTTTCGTTGTATATTTCCATAATGCGCTTTATTTTTTCCCTGTCCTTGACACCGTCGGTCTCGGTTCCGCCCGAGATGTCGATATTCTGCGAAACGGTGAGCATATCCGCCAGATTTCTTTCGTTTATGCCCCCTGCCAGAAAATAGGGAAGATGTATCTCCGCATTTTTTATCACATCTATGTTGCACAGCTTTCCTGTGCCTCCTGCCTGACCCTTTACAAAGCTGTCCAGCAGAAGATATTTGCAGCCCAGCTCTTCGGCACGGTAAATATCCTCCGGGCTCTGCACACGGACGGCTTTCCACAAATCAGTGTCATGCCCCAGAGCCTTTATGTAAGCACCGTCCTCGCTGCCATGGAGCTGGATAACGTCCAGCCCTATGCTTTCAGCCGCCCTTTTTACGGTATCAACGGGAGTATCAACAAAAACTCCCACCTTTTTTATGCGGCTGTCAAGGTTTCGGGATATCCGTGCGGCAAAGTCGATATCGACTGTACGCCTGAAGCCCTCTGCAAGGATATAGCCCACAAAATCGGGGAGAAATTCGTTAGCGTAGGCGATATCCTCCTCACGCCTCATTCCGCAGAGCTTTATCATACGCCCTCCCTGAGAGCTGCCATGCAGTCGGGAATGCCTGCAAGTCCGCTTCTCATAAGCGTCTCGCCGATAAGCACAGCGTCTGCTCCGCAGCTCTTGGCAAATCTCATATCGGCGTTGTCCTTTATACCGCTTTCGCAGACAAAGACTGCATTTTCGGGCACAAGCGCCGAAAGTCTCTTTGTGTTTTCGAGGGACACCTCAAAGGTCTTAAGATTGCGGTTGTTCACGCCTATGATGCCAAAGCCTGCACTCACAAGGCGCCTGACCTCGTTTTCATCATGCGCTTCGCCCAGAACGTCCAGTCCCAAGGACTTTGCAAGGTTAAAAAGCGTTTTGAGCCTGTTATCGTCAAGGACTGCCGCTATGAGCAGAACTGCGTCCGCTCCCAGCGCACGTGCCTCATATATCTGGTACTCATCAAAGATGAAATCCTTGCGCAGAACGGGGATCTTGACATTTTCAACTATTTCCCGCAGATATTCGGAGGAGCCTTGGAAGTAATGCTCCTCGGTAAGGCAGGATATTGCCGCAGCGCCTGCCTCTTCATATACAGCTGCGATCTTAACGGGGTCAAAATCAGGCTGGATAAGTCCCTTTGATGGGGAAGCTTTTTTCACCTCGGAGATGACCGAAAGTCCGTTTGCCCTTAGCGCCCTGCCGAAGCCCTTTGGAGCGGGAGCTATATCCGCAAGCTTTTTCTGCTCTTCAAGGGATATGCGGCTCTTTTCGGCAGCAAGCTGAATTTTTCTTTTTTCGATTATTTCATCAAGTATCATAATTTATCCTTTTAAGAATTGGTAAAATCCTTCATTTCGTTGAGCTTATCATATGCCTTGCCGCTGTCTATCATCTCTGCGGCAAGCTTTACGCCGTCAGCTATGGTGGCTGCCTTGCCTGCGCAGTAGATAGCGCAGCCTGCGTTAAGCAGAACGGTATTTCTTCTTGCGCCCTTATCCTTGCCTGTAAGGATATCAAGGGTCATCTTGGCATTTTCCTCTGGTGTGCCGCCCTTTAAAACATCGGCTGTGCAGTATTCAAAGCCGTAGTCGTGGGGGTCAATATCATAGGTGGATATCTTTCCGTCCTTTACCTCGCAGACATGGGTCTTGCCTGTCATGGTTATCTCGTCCAGTCCGTCGCTGCCGTTGACTACCATTGCGCCCTTGATTCCGAGCTTTATGAGCACGTTTGCCATAAGGGTCAGGAGGCTTTCATCATAAACGCCCAGCACTATATAATCTGCAAGAGCTGGGTTTGTAAGAGGGCCTAAGATATTGAAAAATGTGCGGCAGCCTATTTCCTTTCTTACGGGAGCCACAAATCTCATTGCGCCGTGGAACACCTGAGCAAACAGGAATGCGATGCCTGTGGTCTCAAGGCACTTTGCTGCCTTTTCGGGAGAGGTCTTGATATTCACGCCCAGAGCGTCAAGGCAGTCGGCTGCTCCGCTCTTGCTGGAGGCGGCTCTGTTGCCGTGCTTTGCAACGGGAATGCCTGCGGCTGCGATAACAAAGGAGGAGGTGGTGGAGATGTTAAAGGTTCCTGCCATATCTCCGCCTGTGCCTACGATGTCGATAGCGGAGCGGAAGCCCTCGATAACGGAAGCCTTGCTTCTCATGCCCTTGGCAAAGCCTGTTATCTCGTCGATGGTCTCGCCCTTCATTCTCATGGCAACCAGGAATGCGGCTGTCTGAGCGGGTGTGGCAGCGTCGCCCATGATGATGTTCATGGCGCTGTAAGCCTCGTCCTCAGTGAGATCCTTGCGGTCAACTGCCATGGCGATGTACTTTTTAAGGGAAGTTCTCTTATCCATGGGAATTGCAGGAACTGCGCCCTCAACCTTTACGCCCACAACGTTTGTAAGGAAGTTGGAGAGAATGTTCACGCCCATCTCCGCAAGAATAGACTCGGGGTGGAACTGAACGCCGTAAATGGGATATTCCTTATGAGCCACTGCCATTATCTCGCCATTGTCGGTCTCGGCTGTTATTTTAAGGCAGTCGGGAAGCGAGCTTCTTTCAATGATAAGGGAATGATATCTTGCGCAGGAGATTTTTTCGGGAAGTCCCTCGAAAATGGGGCAGGTATTGTCAAGCTTGATAAGCGAAGCCTTGCCGTGCATAGGCTTTTCGGCTCTTACTACCTTTCCGCCGAATGCCTCTCCGATGGACTGATGACCGAGGCAGATGCCCAGAATGGGTAGCTTTCCGGCAAAATGCTTTATAGCCTCAACGGAAATGCCTGCGTCCTTGGGATAAGAGGGGCCGGGAGAGATGACCAGTGCTTCGGGGTTCATCTTCTCTATCCCGTCAATAGTAATCTCGTCATTTCGGTAAACCTTTATATTGTTGTAAAGGCTTGCCATTGCCTGATAAACGTTGTAAGTAAAGCTGTCGTAATTATCTATCATAACGATCATATCAAACACCTCTTTCAATTACATCTGTGCTGCCTGTTCAAGTGCGTTTATTACCGCCGCAGCCTTACGCTTGGTCTCTTCAAATTCACTTTCGGGGTTGCTGTCATATACTATTCCTGCTCCTGCCTGAACGTAAGCCTTGCCGTTTCTGAAAAGCACCGTTCTTATGGCAATGCAGGTATCTATATCTCCGTTCCATGCCATATAGCCGACTGTTCCGCCGTAAAGTCCACGCTTTACGTTTTCAAGGCTGTCGATTATCTCCATTGCCTTTACCTTGGGCGCTCCGGAAAGGGTGCCTGCGGGGAGGACGGACATCAGCGCATCAACGGCGGTCTTGCCCTCTTCAAGCTGACCCTCAACATCGGAAACAAGGTGCATTACCTTGGAATAGCGCTCAACTCTCATAAAGTCGGTGACTTTTACCGTTCCGGGCTTACATACCCTGCCCACGTCGTTTCTGCCAAGGTCAACAAGCATTGTATGCTCTGCCCTTTCCTTGGGGTCGGTGGTGAGGAGCTTTTCGTTCTCGATATCCTTTTCGGCTGTTGCGCCTCTGGGATATGTGCCTGCGATAGGCTTGTTGAGCACCACGCCGTCGGTAACGCTCACCAGCATCTCTGGGGAAGCTCCCGCAATGCAGTAATCCTTGTGATCAAAGTAGTAAAGATAAGGCGAAGGGTTTGTGGAGCGGAGCATTCTGTAAACGTCAAACGGCTCGGGGGGATTTTCTGCTTCAAAGCGCTGGGAAATAACTATCTGGCTGATATCGCCGCCGATGATATGCTCTCTGCACTTTTCCACCATCTTGCAGAACTCTTCCTTTGTGTAGTTGGAATTTACTTTGAGCTTTGCGGGATTGAGAATCTTGGGAGCAGGCTCGGGAGTGTATCTGCAAAGGAGCTTGCCAAGCTTATCGGCACGCTTTTCAAGCAGCTCATAGTAGCTGTCAGCTGCCTTATCAAAGCTTTCTCCTGATTTTTCTGCCAGAGCTGTTATCTCTTCCTTATCCATGTTGAGGATTATCACTGCTCTGTTGGAAAGGTGGTCATAAGCCACTATCTCGTTATAGATGAACATATTTGCATCCGGCATTTCCAGATCATCGTCGGGGACATTTGTAAGGCGCTTTTCATAATATCTCGCCATATCGTAGCCGAAGTATCCGATAAGTCCGCCTGTGAGCTTGGGACGACCCACGAACTTAGGTGACTTGTATTTTTCCATAAGTCCGGAGAAAAGCTTGATGGGGTCGGAAGCGTCTGTCGATTCTTTTCTTCCGTCTGTGTAAATAAACTCAGCCTTTTTGTCCTTTACCCTTATCTCTGCCTTGGGGTTAAGACCGATGAATGAATATCTGCCCCAGCGGTTGGAGTTATCGACTGATTCAAGGATAAAGCAGTTTTCGTAGTTTTCCTTTAAAATAGAAAACATTCTTACGGGTGTGAAGCTGTCGGTAAGAAGCTCATAGAACATGGGAACTGTGCCGTAGCTTTTCAGATATTCCTTTGTTTCGCTGACTGACGGATAGAACATAAAAACGACCCTCTTTCTGATATTGGCGGCAACAAAAAATCCGCCGCCTCTTGAAGCCTTAAAACTTCAAGGGACGACGGATAATATCCACCGTGGTGCCACCCTAATTCGCCTTATCATCGGATAAGACCTTAACGGGTACGGGCGTTTGCAATAAAAAAGCACTACCAATATGGTAATGCTGCACTTTGCTTATAAAATAACAAGTACGCAGCTTACGCATCAATACCCTTTCCCTTTACGCAGGAAATACGGCTCAGGCTACTATTGAAGCATATCTGCCCCAAATTCACCCTGCTCCTCACAAATCCATTCGCATTTACCGTTCGTACCGCACTTCCACCAATGTGCAGCTCTCTGTGCCGCCGTTATAAATGTTACTTGCTTTTGTTCACAGGATTTATTATTAACTTTAAGCACAGTATAGCACTATGATTTTCGTTTGTCAAGAGGTTAACAGAAATTTAACATCTCAAAATGTATGAGTTGAAAAAAATTTTTCTATTGCCACTTCAACAGTTGTGTTAAGTGACTGGTTGTGAGCAGCGGAATATAATGCAAGATTTTTATGAAGCTCAGGTGAGATCCTTACATTAAAGCTGCCCTTATAATCCTTTTCAGGCTCTATGCCATTGGCTTTGCAGGCTTCAAGGTAATCATCTACTGCTGCTTCAAAATCATCACGCAGCTCAGCTATACTTGTTCCCTCATAAGAAATAAGGCTGTTTATTCCAATTACCTTGCCAAAAAGAACATCATCGGCTGATGAGTATTCAACAGTTCCGTAATAGCCTTTATATTCCATTGCATTTGTCATATAAGCTCATCCTCCCTTAGCTTATCTATTATTTGTTTAAGCTGATATTCAAGAAGCTCTTTTCTTGGGTGCGGCTTGTGCAGCATTATTATACTTCCATCTTTTATAAACATTACTCTTGAACCGCTGGTTTTTCCTTTATTATTTCTCTGATATCCCAATGCTTCAAGTAATGACTGCATCTCTTCAAATGTAAAATCCTTTGGCATTGATAAAAGCCTCTGTAAAAGCTTTTCCTTCTTCCCCACTTACAGCACCGCCCTTTATAATATTATATAATATTCTTTTAAACTTTGCAATAACATCTTTCTAATATGTGTTAAGCTTTTTGGACTGATATATAAATTCCCGCATATCTATAAAATGCAAAAAGCACATCACAGATATGCGGGATAACAGCCGTTATCATCAGCCCAGTCTGAGCATCTCGTCGATGCAGACCTTAGCCTTGGTGATAACATCATCGTCGAGAACTATCTCCTCGCCGTCAGTGCCCTCGAGGCAGTGGAGAACGTCGGTGATGTTGGTGATCTTCATATTGTGGCACACGCAGTCCTTGGAAAGGGCGTAGAACATCTTGTCGGGGCAGTCGATGCTCAGGTGCTGAACTATGCTGTTCTCGGTACCGATGATAAAGGACTTCTCCTTGCTGTCGATAGCGTAATTCATTATCTCGGTGGTGCTTCCCGCAAAATCGGCAGCCTCAACTACCGCAGGCTGGCACTCGGGGTGGACAAGCACGGGAGCGCCGGGGTGAGCTGCTCTTGCAAGCTGGATATCACGGACAGTAAGACGTGCATGAGTGGGGCAGCCGCCGCTTATGAGCTTGAACTGCTTTTCGGGGACCATTTTCCGGATATAGCTGCCAAGATTGCAGTCGGGAATGAACAGTATCTTGTCGGCGTCCATATTTTTGATTATCTTCACAGCGGAGGAAGATGTAACGCACACGTCGCAGAGAGTTTTCAGCTGGGCTGTGGTGTTGATGTAAGCCACTACCTTATAATCGGGATATCTCTCCTTGAGCTGAATGAGCATATCGGGGTCAAGCTGGTCTGCCATGGGGCAGCCTGCCTCGGACTTGGGAAGATATACCTTTTTCTCGGGGGAAAGTATCTTGCAGGTCTCCGCCATGAAGCGGACGCCGCACATAATAACATTTTCGCAGTCGGTTTTTGCTGCCTTTACAGCCAGACCGAAGGAATCGCCTGTGAAGTCTGCGATCTCCAGAATATCGTGGGACTGATAGCAATGAGCAAGAATACAGGCATTTTTCTCTTTTTTAAGTTTCAGTATTTTTTCCTGAATGTCCTTTATCATGATATGTAAGCCGACCTTTCCGATAAAAATGGTATGTTTGGCGGTAACGCCATCCGCCCGAATATGACAAAATATAAGGTTATTATACCATTAAATCCGCTTTATTTCAATAGAAATCCATATATTTTATTTTACAGACTATTTACGAAAACGGCGCTTAAAAATGTAAAAACAGCACAAAACGGCGAAACAAAATGGGCGGCTGCATATGCGGCCGCCCATTTTGTGGTGGGTAAAAAAATATTGTCATTACAGTTCAGCAATTTTGTCACTGCACCTGATGCCCATGATGTCATTATCAAATGTCTTATCCCGATGTCTGAATATATTATAACACAATAAATCCATTCTGTGAATACTTTTTTGCTGATTTGCCCTGAAATTCTATCCGATAGGCATTATTTGTTACAAATATATTTCTGCGGATCACATTATTCCTTGCCAACAGCATTTCTGAGGGCACGAAGCTCCTCTGCGGTAAGCTCTCTCCATGCGCCGGGCTTGAGCATTCCCAGCTTTACGGGGCCGATGGAAGTGCGGCGAAGTCTTACTACTTCCAGTCCCACAGCCTCGCACATACGTCTTATCTGCCTGTTTCTGCCCTCGTGAATGGTTATTCTCATAACGCTTCTCTCGGGAGTATCAAGCTCCACGCTTACGGTGGCGGGGAGAGTCTTTCTGCCGTCCAGCTCAACGCCGTCGGTAAGGGATACTATCTGATCGTCGGTTATCTTGGAATGAACGGTGACACGGTAGGTCTTGCTTATATGGCGGCTGGGGTGCATGATATCGTTGGCAAAGTTGCCGTCATTGGTGAAAAGAAGCAGTCCCTCGGAGTTGCGGTCAAGCCTTCCCACGGGATATACACGCTCGTCAACGCCTGTAAGCAGCTCGGTAACGCACTTTCTGTCCAGCTCGTCTGCCATGGTGGTAACATATCCACGGGGCTTGTTGAGCATAATGTATATCTTTCTGCGCTTCTTGGTGTAGCGGACTCTCTCGCCGCCTACCATGATAACGTCACGCTCGTTTGCCTTGTCGCCCAGCTTTGCCTTTCTGCCGTTAACATATACCTCGCCTGCGCTGATAAGCTCCTTCGCTTTTCTGCGTGAACAAACTCCGCTGTCGGAAAGTATTTTCTGCAAACGTATCTTTTCCATATCATTCTCCATTTCTCCGTCTCCCGACGGGTCAGCTGCTCAGCTGAACAGCAATTCCTTTATTTTATCGGTTATCAGCTCCGAAAAGCTCTTTTTATGAGGCTTGCCCTTTTTCACAGCTGCGTCCTCAGCCGCAATGAGGGGTATCCTGTCTATCTCCCTGCTGCCGTCAAGAAGCACCAGCTCGCCGACATTATGCCCTTTTTCAACGGGGGCATATATCATGCGGGGAACGGTCATCTTCCATGAAATACTTGGCGTTATGCCGTTTATCACGGGGCACATGGGAGTTCTTTCGGGTACGAGCCGAAGTTCGTCCTTTTCGCTTCCCACAAGGCAGGCGGTGTAATAATCATCGGCTTCCAGAGGAACGCACTTTACCCGTGAAAAGCCGTAGTTCAGCATTTTTTCGTGGTCGTTCCAGTCATCGGGTGCGTTCAGGGTCACACAGATAAGGGTAACGCCGTCTCTTTCCGCCGCCGAAACAAGGCAGCGCCCCGCTTCATCGGTAAAGCCCGTTTTCACGCCGATGCAGCCCTCATATCTTGTCAGCAGCTTGTTTGTATTGGCAAGCCACCTGTCATAGGGCGGATCACCAAAAGCAAGCTTTATGGATTTTTGCGAGCATATGGCTCTGAAATCCTCGTTTTTCAGGGCAAATGAGGTCAGCTGTGCCATATCATACGCTGTGGAATAATGCTCATCATCATGAAGCCCCGAGGGAGTGACAAAGTGGGTATTTTTCAGCCCCAGCCGTGACGCTTTGGCGTTCATCATGTCGGCAAAGCCTGCCATGCTTCCGCCCACCTTTACCGCTGCGCAGTTGGCTGCGTCGTTGCCCGAGGGCAGCAGCATTCCTATGCACAGGTCACGCTTGGAAACAATATCCCCCTCCATAAGTCCCATGGAGGAGCCTTCGGTTTTTACAGCTTCGCTGTCAACGACGAACTCGCTGTCAAGATCGCCGCTTTCAAGCGTCAGCAGAACTGACATTATCTTTGTGGTGCTTGCCATTGGCAGCTTTGCGTTCTCATTTTTGCCGAACACCACTCTGCCCGTGCCTGCTTCAATGACCACAGCCGCCTTTGCGGATACCTGCGGTTCATTTTCCACAGCAAAGCATCTGCCTGAAAGCGTGAAAACAAACACTGCCACAGCTATAAGGCAGCATAACTTTTTCATAAACATTCCCCCAAAAACAGTCTTTACAGACTATTTTATGCAGGGAAAAATAATATCAGTCCTCAAAATCGAAATTGATGCCGTCGGTCATGTTGTCATCTGCCACCATTTCCTCGGGAAGCTCGATATCGTCGGTATCGCCCGCAGCGCCTGCATCGGACGCTACTGAGCCTGATACAGCCCTTTTATCGGCAGCGGCGGGCTTATCCTTTTTGAACAGGTTTGCCACCTTGTTGAACACCTCGGGAACCATATTTACGATAGCGGAAGATGTGGAAACGTCCAGATTCATCTGCATGAGCTGAACTTCGCCGTTTGAGATGACCAGAAAGCCCAGAGGGGTAACGGTCACGCCTGCGCCGCTGGCTCCGCCGAAAAGCTCCTTATCGGTCTTGCTGGGCAGGTCGGAACCGCCCCCTGCAAAGCCGTATGATACCTTTGATACGGGGATAATGGTAACGCCGCCGTCCACCTGAACGGGTGTTCCCATGATAGTGTTGGCATCTGCCATCTCGTGAATTTTGTCCATAGAAGCGGTTATAAGCTCTTTTACCTTTGTATCCATCTTTAATATCCTTTCAGTGAAGTTTGATACGTATTATTTGAATAACGCCATAACAGGGGCGTATTTTTCCTTATCCTTTGCGTAGCCGAATACCACCGCAATTATGGCATTCAGCAGGCTTACGGGTCTGAGCCGTATCTTGCACTCCCCGTCCCACCTGCATTTTTCGGCAGGGGTATTGAACAGGCAGTCTATCTTTATTCCCGTGACGGACACGGGCACAAAGCATCTTACGGCGGAAAGGGCGTTATAAACGGCGGCGTTCACCTTGCCGTACAGCATGGCAGCCTCGTATGCGTCCTCATCGGCGGCGGCAAAGTCTATTTTAAGGTCATCTATGCGGACCTTTCCGCCCAGCTTTTTAAGAGGTTCTTTTAAAAGCTCGAATGCCAGCTGGACGGAGCTTTTCTTTTCGTTAAGCTCGTCAAGCTTGGTGTTGAGCCGTTCGATCAGGCTTTTTTTCTTAGGTTTATGCTTTTTGGGGGTGTTTTCCGAGCTTGCCTCAGAATCTTCCTCAGGGGTTGTATCTTCCCGAGGGGGTTCCTCCTGCTTATCCTCATCGGTTGGAGCAGTGGGTTCTTCGGGAGCATCAGGCTCATCAAAGGATATCTCCTCTGAAGCAGGCTTTGTTTCTGCCTTTTTTATATTTTTCCTGTGCTTTTTCCGCTTCCGTTTCTGCCGCTTTTTCTTTTCAACATGAGGGTAAAGCTGCTTGAAAAGGAAGCTCACCTTTACATCGGCTTCACCGTCATGATACCTGATATAGGCTGTCACGGGAATGTTCACGGCAAGAACGATAAGCAAAATTACCGCAATTATTATGATCCAGATCATATCTCAGGCTCGTCCTCCGAGACTTCTGCCTCATCGGGAACACGCCCGGGGAGTGGGGGGAGGTCGTCCAGACTTTCAAAGCCGAAGCACCGCAGAAATACGGGCGTTGTTCTGTAGGCGATGGGCCGTCCCGGGACATCGAGCCGTCCCGCTTCCTCCAGCAGTCCCTTTTCCACAAGGGAGTTGACCACGCTGGAGCTGTCAGTACCACGGATATGCTCCACAAAGCTTTTGGTCACAGGCTGGTTATAGGCGATTATGGTAAGCACCTCCATAGCCGCAGGTGTAAGGGGGGCGTTTTTCTTGGTCTCCGCCGCAAGCTTTACATACTCGTAATATTCCCGCCGCACAGCCAGCTGATACAGCCCCGAAAGCCGCAGCACAACAAGGGAACTGCCGTTTTCCGCATACGCCTCGTTGAGAGAGTCCGCAAGCTGGGATATTGCACCCTTTTCGATGCCCGTAGCCGCAGAGATACGCTCCACGTCCACAGGGTCGCCGCAGGCAAACAGCACCGCTTCAAGCACGGCGGCCTTATCGGTCAGCTTCATTTTCTCTCTCCTCCCATTCAGATGACGCATCATAATCGGTATCGGCGCCTGCGCTGTTGAAGGTCATTTCCGTGTTGTCCTCGTTAAGGATAATTCTGCCCGACTTTGTAAGCTCCAGCACGGCAAGGAATGCCGCCACACGCTCGGAGCGGTCGGTCATCTCGGAAAACAGCCCCTCAACGGAGCATTTGCCCTCTTTATACAGCTTTTTCAGCACATATACTATCTTTGATGATACGGAAACGAATTTCCGTGAAACAAGCTTTGAAAATACGTTTGGCACCAGCTCTTCAGGCTTGGCGCTCTTTTTTATCTCCATGCCCTTGTACGCTTTGACAAGCTCCATGGGGTCATGGGTGCGGCTGTATGTGCTGTCCGTCTCGATCTTCATAGGCGCACGAACGGCATAGGTATCCCCCGAATAAGCGGCACGCATCTTCTCCGCAGCCGCCTTGCAGAGGGAGTATTCTATGAGCCTGCCCTCCAGCTCCTTTTTAAGTGCTTCCGCCTCTTCCTTGCGGGGCAGCAGTGAAACGGTCTTGATATAAATGAGCCTTGCAGCCATTTCCAGGAAATCGCCTGCGACCTCCATATCCTGCTCCGCCATATCCGAAATATAGTTCAGATACTGCTCCACAAGTATCATTATGGGGATATCGTTAATATTCAGCTTATGCTTTGCTATCAGGTGCAGAAGCAGGTCAAGAGGTCCCTCAAAGACCTCCAGCTTGAATGACATCTTCATACTTTATTAAGCACCGCCGAGAAAATGATATCCACCCAGTTTGTAAGGAAGATCATCACATCGGTGACTTTTCCCTGCAAAAAGCCCAGAGGTTTGTCCAGCAGTCCCGAATAAACGAGGGCGATAAGGGCGATGAAGATGAACTGCTCGTACTTCATTATCTTAAAGTATATCTTTTCGGGCAGAACAGCGTTGAATATTTTGGAGCCGTCCAGAGGGGGTATGGGCAGGAAGTTGAACACGCCCAGAGATATGTTTATCATAGTGATGTACAGGAAAATATCGCCGATTATGATAAATGTTTCACCGAAGCGGACATATCCCAAGCCGTACATTATCCTGCACACTATCATTGCAAGGAACGCCATAATAAAGTTGGAGGCAGGGCCTGCCAGCGAGGTGAGCACCATGCCCTTGCGGGGATTTTTGAAGTTATTGGGATTTACATTTACGGGCTTGCCCCAGCCGAAGCCGATGAGCACCATCATAATAGAGCCCCAGAGGGACAGGTGCTTGAAGGGGTTGAGGGTTATACGTCCCTGATTTTTTGCGGTATCGTCGCCCATTTTATGAGCCACCCATGCGTGGGCGCACTCGTGGACGGGCAGGGCTGTGAACAGCACCAGAGCATTTATGAAAAGCTCAAATATTTTATCGTTATTCATATCGGTTATCCTTTAAATTTCGTTATTTATCAAAAATTCAACTTTTATTATACAATATTTTCGGCTTGATTACAAGGGATTTTTCTCAAAAAAATACAATAGCAGATGAAAATTCGGAGAAAATTGTTAATATTCTATAAAATTCAAAAAAGGGCTTGCTTTTTTATTTTCTTTGTGATACAATAGAATATGTTCTGAAAATGTGCGGTATTTTCCGTGCATCAAACAAGCTTTACGCCGGCTGAACTTTGCTTCGGATTCCGGTCTATTTTTCACTGTTAAGGAGGTGCGGCCCCATGGCAAAGTGCGATATTTGCGGAAAGGGCGTTACTTTCGGTATTAAGGTTTCCCATTCTCATCATCGTTCCAACAGAACTTGGAAGCCTAATGTAAAGCGTGTAAAAGCTATCGTTGACGGTACTCCCAAGCACATCTACGTGTGCTCAAGATGCCTCCGTTCCGGTAAGGTAACACGTGCTGTTTGATTTTAAACAGCTTTAATAACCGAATTGTACGTACAATAAGGAAGACGCCTATGGCGTCTTTTTTATTTTGTGGGGATTTTTAAAATGGGGCTGCTGCATCTCGTGCAACAGCCCTTTACTTTTATATTTACTTATCATCAATACCTATGCCCAGACCATTATCGCTGTCTGATTTCTCATGTGGCTTGATCGGACGGTTAAAGAACTCGTCCGCATTGTCCTCGGGCTGGTGGAGCTTTGCCATATCGTTCATAAGTGTGGAATCCTGCTCGGGATAGGGCACATCTCCGTACTGCACCGCTTGTGGAGACATATCCGTGCCTGCCACTCTTTTGTTCTTAATGGTAACAAACACCACTGCTCCTACAAGGACTGCTCCGATAAGTGTCATAACAACGCCCATGCTGAGGATAGAGCTGCTGCTGTCAGGCTGTACTGCCGTTATAAGGTATGGACACACATACTGCTCATACTCAGATGTGCTTGACTCCTCGTCGCCGTACATGAGCCACTCATAAAAATACTGCTTCAGCTCGTCGTCCATGATGCTTACCTTGCCTGTAATTGGGATAGAGGTATAAAGCCCGTCGCTTTCCTCGTCCCAGTAGTCGTTCATTTCGTTTATCATCTGCTCAGCGGCGCTTATCTGGGTCACATTTTTAAGGCACACTGCCGCAAAAACGGGAGTGTCGTTCTCATATGAGGTCTGGAGCGGCATAATATAATAATGTGCCGACACTCTTGAATTTGTTTTTCTGCCCAGCACTGTTTCGGTGTACTCCTCCATATATGCAAACTCGTCCCACAGCTCCAGCAGCTCGCCCTGAACGTACTGACCCTTGTAGAAGTCGCTCGCCTGCATCTCGTTGAAGTCCATCATGCCCTTGGCCATTTCTCTTTTTTGTGCCAAGGAATCCCCTGCGCAGGCTATTCCCGCAATGATAAGTATTACCCCGCAGATGAATAATCTGAGTTTTAAAGTATTGCTCAAAATATATCCCCCTTAATTTTATTTACAGCAATGCTTAATATAGTATATATCATTTGTTAAAACTTGTCAATAAGGGAACGGAAGATAATAGCAATGCACTGTCAAAAAATATTCCTTAAATCGTTTTCATACTTTGAAAATTTATTGACATATATGTTAAATTGTGTTATAATAAGAAAAATTATGAATGTAAACAGGAAGGTGCATTATTATGTCAGCGTCACTATTGATACTTGCCGCAGGTCTGGGGACTCGTTTCAAAGGCGGCATTAAGCAGCTTACCCCTGTGGGTACGGACGGCGAACTGCTGATGGAATATTCCGTGGCAGACGCTGTAAGGGCAGGATTTGACAAGGTGATATTCATTATCCGCCGTGATATAAAGGAACAGTTCGAGGAGCTTATCGGCAGCAGGCTGAGAAAATACGTTAAGGTATGCTGCTGTTATCAGGATATGGACGACCTTCCCAACGGATTTTACGTACCCGAGGGCAGGACAAAGCCATGGGGTACTGTTCATGCCGTTCTTGCGGCAAGGAAGCTTATCAACGAGCCTTTTCTTATCATCAATGCGGACGATTATTACGGTCAGGCTGCATATAAAAATGTATATGACTTCCTTACAAATCCCGAAAGGAAGCAGGGGCAGCACTGCATGAGCGGCTTTATCCTCGGCAACACCCTCAGCACCACAGGCACGGTAACAAGGGGCATATGCAATGCCGATGAAAATGGTATGCTTGTTTCCGTCACTGAGACATACACCATTTCAAGGCAGGAAAACGGCATAATCCAGGGCACACGGGACGGCGAGATCGTAACTGTGTCACCCGACAGCATTGCCTCTATGAATATGTGGGGCTGCGGACAGGAGATAGTCCCTCAGCTGGAGCGCTGCTTCGGCGAATTTCTGGGCGGCATTGGCGGAAATGAGCTTAAAGCCGAGCTGGCTCTGCCTACTGCATTTGACAAGCTCATCAAGAGCGGCGAAATATCCGTAAAGGTAATTCCCACTTATGACAAATGGTACGGCATGACCCATACTGAGGATATGCCAGAGATAAAGGAAGCCTTTGCGGACATGAACCGAAAGGGTATTTATAATGTTCCCCTTTTTGACGCAAGGGAAGAGATGAATGTGACAGCGTAAAAGCTGCTGCATATAAATCTCGAATACAGAGAAAAGGCTGTTGCACAAGATGCAGCAGCCTTTTTGGTTGTGTGGCAAACGAAAAAAACAGCACAAATAAGTACAAGGTAAAGGGTTTGGGTCAAGCCTTTTTCCCGAAAGGCTTGCGGGGGGCAAGGGGGCGGAGCCACATTGTCGCTGTTGCCGCAGTGGTAAACTACGTTTACCTGCGAAATCTTTTTGCTGACGGTCAATGAGATCAAAGCAATGGCTGAATGACTAAAGATCCCCAAAGGCGGCTTGAAACTGAGAGCCATTTTGAAAAAATAGCATTTCTGCTTTCCGCCGTAAGGCGCAGATACGGACAAATCAGTACTATAAATCCGCTCATAACGAAAAAGGTCTGTCACAGCTAAATGCTGCAGCAGACCTTTTATAATGCTATTTTATGCGCTCAGATCAAACCTGGCTGTTGTTATCGAGGAAGTCCATAACATCATCAACGGTTGTGAATGCAAGTGCGGTGCAGGTATCTGCGCAGCCGTAGTAGATGCAGATTCTTCCGGTGTCAGCGTCAACGAGGTTAGCGCAGGGGAATGTAACTGCGTCGGTATCACCAACGAGCTCATAGTACTCCTGAGGGCTGAGGAGGTAGGAAGCACCTCTCTTGAGAACCTTCCAAGGCTCGTCCTTATCGAGGAGAGCTGCGGAGAAGCTATATACATAGCCGTTGCAGGAAGTAAGTACACCGTGGTAGAAAATGAGCCAGCCGCGATCGGTCTCTATAGGGATAGGACCTGCGCCCATCTTAGTGGATTCCCAGCCCTTGGAGGGACCCATTACGTGTCTGTGCTGGCCCCAGAATGTGAGGTCGGGAGACTGGCTGATGAACATATCGCCGAAAGGAGTGTGTCCGCTGTCGGAAGGACGGCTCATCATCATGTACTTGCCGTTGATCTTTCTGGGGAACATAACGCCGTTTCTGTTGAAGGGGAGGTATGCGTTCTCAAGCTGTGTGAAGGTCTTGAAATCGTAGGTGTAAGCGATACCGATGGTAGGCTTCCAGCCGTAAGCGTTGCACCATGTTACAACGTACTTGTCTTCGAGCTTGCAGACTCTGGGATCGTAGCCGTACTGCCACTGAGCAACCTCGGGGATATCGCACTCAAAGTGGATTCTCTCCTCGTTGATGTCCCAGTTGATACCGTCCTTGGAGAAGCCAACGTGAAGCTCCATGTTTCTCTCTCTGTCGTCAACTCTGAAAACGCCTGCGAACTTGTAGTCGCCGTTCTCGAAAGGTACAACGGAGCTGTTGAAGATGGAGTTGGAAGGCTCTCTGTAGCCGTTAGCCTTCTTAACCATGATCTGATCTCTCTTGATGATAGGGTTAGCACTGTATCTCCATACAACGTCTCTGCATCCCTCGGGCTTTTCCATCCAGGGGATATTGGGCATGGATACGCCGTTTACAACCTGTGTTTTCATTACGAAATCCGCCTTTCATATTTAAATTTATTTTCGTTTCGCATTACTGCGTTTTTTACTGTAATTTAACTATACCAAAATTTCATTTCATTGTCAATAGTGTTTGATTTTACATTTAGGCACATTTAATTTTGTTAAAACTGCACAACAAAGTCCATTTCAACCGTTTAAGAACGGCTTTTCACGGGTCAAATTCAGCCGTGCAGAGCTTTTTAAGAGGCTGATAATGTTAAATTTCCCGAACTTGCCCAACATTTTTGTTGATATCGCACTATTTTTAGTATCAAATTTTTACACATATTTTTTATCTAACCTTGATTTAACTTAATTTAACCTATTTTCAGATTAAAAATAAGACGCATATTTTTACTTTTAACGGCATATGATTTTCCATATTTACAGAAAGTCGGTCATGCCTATGAATACGCTCATCGAAACCGCAAATTCCCTGCTGTGGGGCAGGTTCACCGTGGCGCTTATCCTCTGCTGCGGCATATATCACACGGTAAAAAGCGGATTTATCCAGCTGAAGCTCCCGAAGCACCTTTTCTCCTCGGACGGAAAGAACAGGCTGGGAGCTGTGACAAGCGCTCTTGCCGCATCTCTGGGAACGGGAAATATCACGGGCTGCGCCGCCGCCATTGCCGCAGGAGGCGCAGGGGCGGTGTTCTGGATGTGGCTCTCCGCCCTTGGGGGAATGGCGCTTGCTTACTCGGAAAACCGCATAGGCGCTGAGTTTGGGGAGAAATATCCCAAGTCCGCCAGAGGGCCTATGCTGTACATTGAAAAGGGCATGGGGGCAAAATGGCTGGCGGCGGCTTATGCTGTATGCTGCCTGGGGGCGGCAATATTTATGGGCAGCATGAGCCAGTCGGGGGCGCTGTCCGACGCACTTTCGGCGCAAACTCCCCTGCCACGGTACATATGCTCATTGGCTGCGGCTGTAGTCACGGCTGCGGTGCTTTTTTCCTCCGACCGTGCGGCGGAAGGGGTAATGAAATTTTCCGCAAGGATAGTGCCTGTTATGGGGCTGCTGTACGTGGGCGGCTGCATTGGGCTGCTCATTATATCCAAGTGTGATGTCTCAGGCGCATTTGCGGATATATTCTCCCAGGCATTTTCACTGAAAGCGGCAGCAGGCGGAGCAGCTGGCATTACGGTGAAAAAAGCCGTTTCCGTCGGGCTGCGCAGGGGGATATTCTCCAACGAGGCTGGCATGGGAAGCTCCGTCCTCGTTCACTCCGAGGCAGATTTCGGTGAACCGCAGTCTGCGGGAGCATGGGCTGCCTTTGAGGTATTTCTTGACACGATAGTCTGCTGTACCCTTACCGCACTGGTGATAATATGCTGCAAAACCAACGACATCACCGCAGCATTCTCATACGGCTTCGGCAGGTGGGGCGGCGGGTTCGTGTGCCTGTGCATATGTATGTTTGCCCTCGCCTCGGTGCTGGGGTGGAGCTGCTACGGGGAAAAATGCCTGTGCTACATCACGGGAAAGCACTGCGGAAAATGGTGCAGGCTGGTGTTCTGCCTTGCATGCGCCGCAGGGGGATTTATCGCCACGGAAAGCGTTTTCGGCATAAGCGACCTTTTCAACTGCCTGCTGATGATAATAAATCTGCCTGTGATAACCGTTCTGACCATGCGCAGCGGCAAATAATACCATTATAACTTTTATCGCCATTTCATATGTACTTAAACCTCACACTTCCGCATACATATAATCATAGCAAAATGCAAATCGGAAAGGATGGTAACAAAATGATGAAATTTTATCCTGAGGGCTGCCTGATAAACACTCCCGAAAATAAAGCCTCAGTCAGTTCACTGGAAGCCCTTGAGGAAGCACGCATAAGCGGAAGGATACTTGAAGCCAAAGCCTCGGTCTGCGACAGCGGACATAACCTTATCGCCGAGCTGCCCTGCGGAAGAGCGGTCATTCCCCGAAATGAGGGCGCTGTGGGCATCGAGGACGGCTCCACAAGGGATATCGCACTGATAACCAAAGTCAACAAGCCAGTCTGCTTTAAGGTCACGGAAATATCGGAACGGGGCATTTTTCTCTCCCGCCGTGCAGCCCAGCAGGAGTGCATAGACAGATACATAAGCCGCCTGATCCCCGGCGATATCATTCCCGCTCGGGTCACTCATCTGGAACAGTTCGGCGCATTTGTGGATATCGGCTGCGGTCTGCCCTCGCTGATACCGATCGACGCAATATCCGTGTCAAGGATATCCCACCCATCGGACAGATTTTACGCAGGGCAGATGATACGTGCGGCGGTCAAGGGCGTGAACGGCAGCAGGATATGGCTCACCCACAAGGAGCTGCTGGGCACATGGGAGGAGAACGCCGCCTGCTTTTCCTGCGGCGAGACCGTTTCGGGCATTATCCGCTCCGTGGAGGATTACGGCATATTCGTGGAGCTTGCTCCAAACCTTGCGGGACTTGCCGAGCCTAAGGCGGGAGTGCGGGCAGGTCAGCACGCAGGGGTGTATATCAAGGCAATGATACCCGAGAAAATGAAAGTGAAGCTCATCATCGTAGATGTGTTTGACAGCGATGACCGCCCAGAGCCGCCCAGATATTTCATTCCCGAGAATGTGAGCCGGATCGAGCGCTGGCGCTACACCTCAGAGCTTTCGGACAGGGTGATCGAGACGATTTTTGACTGATACTTCAAGAATAAATAAAGACGCATAGTAAAATTTGTCTGATTTTTTTATAAAAAGCCCTTGCCAAGCCGAAAAAAATATGATATAATACATTTGTTACAGTTGTGACTAACGTTTAAACATATATTTCGGAGGAAAAATATAATGGGAGTTATTGAAATTGTCAGCGGTATCGTGCTGATTCTGTGCAGTATTTTCATTGTGGTCATCACACTTATGCAGTCCCAGAAGCAGCAGGGCATGACAAGTGCAATTCAGGGCTCAAACAATGACAGCTTTTACGGAAAGAACGGTCAGAACACAAGAGAAAAAGCTCTTGAAAGACTGACAAAGATCGTTGCTGTAGTTTTCTTCGTTGTAACCATTGCAGCAAACATAATCGCTGTTATAGCGACTAAGGGCTGATAAAAGCTTTGGCTCCCGCACCGAATGCCGTGCGGGGGCTTTTTTATTAGGTAAGGGTATATGGATATAAAGCTTTACTATTCGGAGCATGGCAGCGGTGAGCCGCTGATACTCCTCCACGGAAACGGCGAGGACAGCGGATATTTTAAAGAGCAGATACGCTTTTTCTCAAAGCATTTTCGAGTCATAGCCGTTGATACCAGGGGTCACGGCAGGTCGCCAAGAGGAAATGCCCCGTTTACTCTGACGCAGTTTGCGGAGGATCTCAGGCGCTTTATGCTTGAAATGGGGATAAAAAAAGCCCACATTCTGGGCTTTTCCGACGGCGCAAACATCGCCATGCTTTTTGCGCTGAAATATCCGCAGATGGCGGACAGACTCATACTCAACAGCGGCAACATATTTCCCTCGGGAATGAAATTGTCGGTGCGCCTGCCTATCGAAGCGGGATATGTGCTTAACAAAGCGCTTTCAAAAATAAGCAAGCGGGCAAAAAAGCAGGCGGAGCTGCTGGGGCTTATGGCAAACGAGCCCCATATCCGTCCGAAAGAGCTTTCGACGATACGTTCAAAAGCCCTTGTCATCGCAGGAAACAAGGATATGATAAAAGATAGCCACACACGCCTTATCGCCTCTTCGCTGCCAAATTCGCAGCTGGCGATAATTTGGGGCGATCACTTTGCGGCGGCAAAAAATCCCAAGGTGTTTGACCGTGTGGTCTATAGATTTTTAACTGAAAAGGAAAGGTCATAAATATGGCAGATATTTCACAGATTTGCATAGCAAGAATACTTAATGTAATGGAGCAGTGCGGAAAGAAAGCTATATCCGACAAGGCTCTTTACGGCAAAGTAAAAGGCAAAAAGGTAACTCTCCCCGACTACAAAAAAGCCGTTTCATGGCTCAAAGAGCGTGGAGATATCGTTGAGATAAAGCAGGGCTACATTCTCACCAAGGCAAACGGAATGTTCACCGCCGAGGTGGCACGAATCAACAAGACCTTCGGCTTTATAAAGTGCGAGGACGGCACGGAAATATTCGTCCCCGGCAAATTCCTTAAAGGCGCAATGCCCGGAGATACGGTGGTATGCCGCCTTATTCCTCCCCGTGGGGACTCTCCCGAGGCGGAGGTAACTGCCATTGCCAAGGAGGGCTTCTCCGAGTTTACGGGAACTGCCGAAAAGTCGGAGGGGCAGTGGTATGTCCGCCCCGACAGCTTCTGCAAGGATCTTATCGCTGTGAGCGAAAAGTACCCCGATATAAAAGAGGGCGACAAGGTGCTGGCAACTATCACCAAGAGAGGTGAGCGCCATGCCGACCACAGATGCAAGATAAGCGCAGTTTTCGGAAGCTCTGACAAGGCTTACAGCAGCGCTCTGGCTGTGCTGTACATGAACGATGTGGAGACCGAGTTCCCCATTGCCGTGCAGGACGAGGCACGCCACATTTCAGGCATGAAGATAACCGACAAGGACATCTACGGCCGCCTTGACCTGAGAGACAAGATAATCTTCACCATTGACGGTGCGGATACAAAGGATATAGACGACGCAGTTTCCGTTGAAAAGACCGAGAACGGCTGGAAGCTGGGCGTTCACATTGCGGACGTTTCCCACTACGTAAAGCCAAATTCAGAGCTGGATAAGGACGCTTTTCTCCGTGGAACCTCCATATATTACGCAAACAAGGTAATACCAATGCTCCCCAAGGAGCTTTCCAACGGCATATGCTCCCTGAACCCCAACGAGGACAGGCTCGCATTCTCATGTCTCATGGAGCTTGACGAGGACGGAAAGCTCACAAAGTACAAGTTCAGCAAGACCGTTATCCGTTCCCGTGTAAAAGGCGTTTACAGCGAAGTTAACAAGATACTGGACTGCCGTGACGATGTTTCAAAGATCCCCGCTGATATTGCGGAAAAGTATGCGGGACTTACGGACACGATCTTCCTCATGCAGCAGCTGGCGGAGATACTTACAGCCAACAAGCTGAAAAGAGGCGCTCCCCAGATCGACACTCCCGAATGCAAGCTGACCATCGACGAAAACGAGGTCTGCACAGACGTTCAGAAGCGTGAGCGTGGCAGAGCGGAGCTTATCATCGAGGAATTTATGCTCAGCGCCAACGAGGCTGCCGCAAAGACCGCAAGGGAAAACAATATCCCCTTTGTTTACCGTGTGCATGAAAATCCCGCCCCCGAAAAGATAACCGAGCTGCTTGAAGTAATAGACAGGCTGAATATCCCCCACCCCAACTTCTCCAGCGTAAAGCCTGCACATCTGGCACAGATACTGGATTCCGTCAGGGATACGGAGCTTTCGCCTGTGATAAACAACATGGTGCTCAGGTCAATGGCAAAGGCGAAGTATTCCGATGAACCTCTCGGTCACTTCGGACTGGTGCTGAAAGACTATGCACACTTCACATCGCCTATCAGAAGATATCCCGACCTTGCGATACACCGTATCCTCACCGACCTGTGCTACAACAAAATGCCTCCTGCGGTCATTGCAAAGAGATACGGCAAATTTGCGGCAAACGCATCACTCCAGTCCTCCGAATGTGAGCTGACGGCAATGAGAGTTGAGCGTGACTGCGAGGACTGCTACATTGCGGAATATATGTCATCTCATCTTGGCGAGGAGTTTGAGGGCAACATCAGCGGAATAACCGATTACGGAATGTACGTGGAGCTGCCCAATACCGTTGAGGGACTTGTTAAGATAGAAACGCTTCCCGACGGCACATACGAGTATGACGGACATTTCTCACTTACCAGAGACGGCAAGGCGGTATATTCCGTGGGACAGAATGTGCGTGTAAAATGTGTCAAGACAGATGTTTCGGGCGGAAAGATTGATTTTGTTATTGCATAAAAATAAGCGGACTTACGGACTTTTGAAAAAACAAAAGTCCGTTTTTTGCTGAAAGAGATAAGCGCACAAATAAAAACATCAGCACAAATGAGAGCAAGGTAAAGGGTTTAGGAAGTCCACTGAGGGCAGAGCCATCTGGTCGCTGTCCGCAGACAGCGAAATCCGTTTGCTTGCGGCTAAAATGATTAAAATATTAGCCGACTGACTAAAAAATTTCCAAAGCCGCCTGCACAGTGAGTTCAAAGTCCTGCAAATGAATATTTTCTATCATTATATACAAAAGGCTATTAAAATGCAGGCGGCTTGAAACTGAGAGCAATTTCGCAGAAATTGCGTTTCAGTTTCCGCCGTAAGGCGCAGGTACGGACAAAATAAACAGTTTCATATGCAGCACTCATTATAAAAAGTGCTGTCTTTCTCATTTGTCCATTCTCTCAAACAAAAACGGACTTCCGGATAAAATAACCGAAAGTCCGTATGTTTTTATCAGCCCTGCTCCCTAAGCCCCGAAAGGGCGCTTCTTCCGACCTTATCATAAAAGGCGGAAACAAATATAACCGGTGCCGAGAAATGCACCGCAGGTTCATTGGTTGAAAAGCTGTACTCGTTATCGATATAGCACTTTGCGGGGGGCATTCCCTTTTCAATGTGCCACTTGGAATATTCGTCCCCACGCTCGCCGTTTGCTCCGCTGACTATCATTCCCGGGAGAGGTGAATCGGAATTTGAGGATATGGACAGCTTATGTGACGGGAATCGGCAGTATTCCTCGCCTGCTCCTGTCATATACATGATATCCATAGGGTTCTGACCGAAAATGTACGAGAACTGGTCGGTGGCTCCCGAAAGATACCTCTGGTCGCCGCTGATAAGATATGCGGTGATAAAGTCCATGCAGTCGGAAAGCACATCGGCGTTGCTTCCGTAGCAATATCCGCCGCCTGCGCTCCTTGCAGTCCTGTAGCCGCTTTCCTTTATGGCGATGAGCATTCTCTCCGCCCTGTCGGTAAGGCGCTTTCTGATGAAAGCCTCCACTGCACGGTCACGGTTATGCTCGCTCAGCAGATAGGACAGCGCCGCAAAGCCGCCGCACTGTGTTCCGCCGAAGCCTGTAAAAACAGAGGTCACATATTTGCGGGAGATCATATCGGCAAAGCTGTCGTCCCCCGTAAGGGAATACATCTCGCACATTGCCCACATAAAGTCACTTTCAAGGCGGAATGCGCCCTCTCCGCTTTCGGAACAGCTGCCGTCTTTTCCCGTGTAATAGTTATATTCATCTGACTGGACTATCCACAGCCAGCTTTTTTCCGCTGCGTTCCTGAGCTTTTTCGCATAGCTCATGTCAACGCCCCTGAAGCAGTCCGCCGCAAGTGCGGTCACTGCCGTAAATCTGAGAGCCGCACGGCAGGTCTTATCCTCGATAAAATATTCGTCGTTATCCTCATCGGGGGCAACAAATGTATCTGAATGGCGTGCGTCAATGCCCGAATATACGCCACCGTCGCTGTCCTGCATTTTCATGAGCCAGTCAAGACCCCACCTGCATTCGTCCTCAATAAGAACTCTTTCGGGCTTGGGGAAGCTTCCTCTGAAAAGCTTCAGGGCATAGAGCATATCCGCCGCAGTAAGGCAGGCAGATACGGTATTTCGGCAGTAGCAGCCTGCGCTGTGCCAGCCGCCCGAAACGTTCCTTGTTGCATCGGAATCACTCCTGAAAGCAATGGGATCCATATGGCATTCCCTGCGCATGAAGTCTTCGTCCTCACGCTCGGAAAAGCTGTCGTTTTCAAAATTGAAGCCGCAGCGGTTCAGATATATTCCGTGAAGAATGGTGCTGCGGATATTCTTGTATGGGTTTTCGGATATCTCAAACTCGTCCGAACGCCTGTAGCCTGCCCTGATAAAATATCTTCCCTTAACGTTATAATCGGAAAAATCCGCCAGACGGACGGTATCCCCCGACTCCCTGTCATAAAAAGGGTGGGAAAGGCGGCCTGCATAAACGCTTACGCCCCTGACAGCATCTACAAGGTAAAAGATGCCTGCGGTAACGCTGCACACAGCCGATTTGGGCATACCTGTCATATACCCCAGTCGATTGATATGTATTTTCTTTTTCACAGCCGTCACCTCCGCACTTTAATTTACTATAATTATACCCTACAATCCAAGAAAATTTATATCGTTACCTATGACAAATATGGAATATTATTTGTTGTATTTTTTTAATTTTGCTTGAACGGACTTGCGGAAATCGGCGCATCGTGTTATAATAAACGGAGATATGCACAAGCTTGCCGACAGGCGTTAATTCAGAGTTTTACAGGAGTGGTTATATGGAGATAAAATTTAATGACAGCTGTATAAATTACGGCGGAAGAGTCGATATAAAAGATGACGGAGCATATTTTTACTTTGCTTCCTCATATTTGCAGGTGCGCTTTACGGGCACTGAAATATCAGCGGTGATAAATAACAGCAGCGTGTGGGGGACCCTCTGCATAGGATACATTATCGACGGCAGAATGGGCAAGATCCCCCTTTCCCCCACAAACAACGGCAAGAATATCACCTATCAGATAGCAAACAGCCTTGAAGAAAATAAGGAGCACACTCTGCTCATCTACAAGCGTCATGCAGCAAACCACAGCTTTGCGGTAAAGAGCCTTTCATGCAGCGGCGAATTTCTCTCCGCTCCCGAAAAGCCCGCCCTCAGGCTGGAATTTTACGGCGACAGCGTTTCCGCAGGAGAAGTTTCCGAGGCGGTGGATTTTGTGGGCAGATGCGACCCTGCTTCCCACGACAGCTCATACGATAACTCCTACCTCAGCTACACATGGCAGACGGCACGTATGTTGGGTGCGGATATCCAGAACGTTTCCCAGGGCGGCATTGCAGTGTTTGATGACACAGGCTATTTCCACGCTCCCAAGATGATAGGCATGGAGTCGGTATATGACAAGATGTGCTACTTCCCCGAGGGCGGCGAGATAACCGAATGGGAATTCTCACGCTACACCCCCGACGCAGTAGTATTTGCCCTTGGTCAGAACGACAAGCACAACGGTCTGACCGATGTCGATGATATCGACATCTACGATAACGCCACCCGCACAAAGTGGAAAGAGGGCTACAAAAAGATCGTAAAGGCTGTTCATTCCCATTACCCTGCAAAAACAAAGTACATCTTCCTCACCACTCTGCTCATGCACGACCCTGAGTGGGACAAGGCGATAGATGAAGTCGTAAGCGAGCTTAAAGCAGATGGCATTGACGCACATCACTTTATGTTCAGGCGAAACGGCGCAGCCACCCCCGGCCACCCCAGATATCCCGAGCACACCGAAATGGCTCAGGAGCTTTCAGCATTTATAAAGACTATACTTTAAGGAGACGAAATGGAGCTTATCCAGTCAATAGATTTTTCCGTTCTCGATTTTATAAGGGAACATCTCAACTGCCGGTTTCTTGATATTTTTCTCGGCATTTTCACCACCCTCGGCAACGGCGGCATAGTGTGGATAGTCCTTACCGTAGGGCTGCTCATCTCAAAAAGATACCGCCGACTGGGCTGCGTTATGGCAATAGGCCTTGCCTTCTGCCTGCTTACGGGCAATCTGTTTTTAAAGCTATTGATAGCAAGGGACAGACCTTTCATAGTAAACCCCGATATAATCCTTGCCATATCGCCGCCGTCGGGATATTCATTCCCCTCTGGCCATTCATATTCGTCATTCATATCGGCAGTGATAATGGCAAAATACAGCCGCAAGCTTGCCGCAGCAGCAATTCCCGCAGCTGTACTGATAGCATTTTCAAGGCTGTATTTTTACGTGCATTTCCCCACCGATGTGCTGGCAGGCACGCTGATGGGCATAATTTTCGGACTTGTTATATATAAAATATGTGACGGCAGGATAATCAAAACTGCCGCCGATAAGGAGAATCAAAATGGTTGAGAAAGTTAAGGGCATATGCGAAAAGGCAGTTCAGGGGAAAATATCTCCCGAATCATTTTATGACACTCTGAGAGCTGTGGCTGACGACACCCGCACCGATGACGACCTTGCCTGCCTGCTGGAGGACGTTCTCATGGAAATTGAAATGGAACACGACGGCAACGGCGGCGCAAAGGCAGGAAAGCGCATCATCAAGGAAGCAGCTGAAAGGCTGCTGGAAGAAATGGAGTAACACTATTCTCATGCAGTTTTATCTTGGTATAGACATGGGCGGCTCGGCTGTAAAGCTTATTGCCGCCTCGGTAAATAACGGCACACTTGATGTTCTTGGCAGAACATCATACCCCTCGGGGGAGTCTGTCGAAAGGCTTGAAAATGAAGCAAGAAAGCTTATAAGCGAGCTGGGACTTTCCGAAAAGGATATTGTTGGAGCGGCGCTTACAGGCGTTGGCGCATCTGACGTGGCAGACAATTTCCTTGGCGCACCCGTCACACGCTTCAGCGAGTTTGAGTGCTTCGGAAGAGGCGGACAGTACCTCAGCGGGCATAACAAGGCGCTGGTGGTAAGCATGGGCACAGGCACCGCCTTTGTCAGAGCAGACGGCGATACATATATCCATCTGGGCGGCAGCGGAGTAGGCGGAGGCGCTCTTTCGGGGCTTTCCGAGCTTATCACGGGAGTACGCCGCAGCAGCGAGATAAACAAGATGATCTCCGCAGGCAGCGCCGCAAGGGTCGATCTCACCATAGGCGACATATGCAAGGGCGATGTCGGCGGACTTTCCCCCGATGTCACAGCCGCAAACTTCGGCAAAAAGGTGATGTCCACCGATAAAAACGACATTGCCGCAGGTCTGGCAAACATGGTATTCCAGACCGCAGGGGTCATGGCAGCACTTGCCTGCAAGAACACAGACTACGAACACGTTGTGTTTGTAGGCGCAATGACCGAAATACCCGAGGGCAGAGAGATGCTCCGTGCCGTGGGAAATCTTCACGGAATGATCTTTGATGTGCCCGTAGGCGGCACATATGCAGGGGCGCTGGGAGCAGTGCTCAGGTGCTGTAAGTAAATATAAAAGCAGGGCTGTTGCAGATGATTGCAGCAGCCCTTTCTTCTGTTATTTTATGATCCCATATCCCAGCTTCATCATCAAAATGCGTCTCACATGGCTGTCAATGATATCATCGCTAAGCTCGCCGCTTTCGTATGCGGCTTTAAGGTCATTATATGCCGTCTCATAATCTGTCACGCATATCATGTCATTATCCGCAAGTATGGCTTTTACATAGACCGAGCCGTCGCCTGCGTATTCTTTTATTGCGTCCATTCCCATGTCGTCGGTGATAGCAACGCCGTCGAACTCCAGCTTGTCTCTCAGCACCTCATGTATTGCAGGCGAAAGGGAAGCGGGATAGTCGGGGTCAATATTGTCATATATCGTGTGACCCACCATAACTGCGGGGGTTTTGTCCTGCACGGCGTTGATGCCTGCGGAGAACGGCACAAAATCACGGTTATAGAACTCGTAAAGCTCCCTGCTGTCATGAGCCATGCCCTTGTGAGTATCGGTGTTCTCGCCGTAGCCGGGGAAATGCTTCAGGCAGGAAGCCAGCTTTCTGTCGGCAGATGCGCTGACAATGGCTGCCACAGCCTCGGCGGTATGCTCGGGGTCCTGACCCATGGTTCGGGGATAGATGTATGAGTTTTCGTCCTCGGAAATATCCGCCACGGGTGCAAGGTTCAGGTTTATGCCCAGCGATGTGAGCAGCTCTGCCTTTTCCTTGGCATCTATCTCCAGCAGCTCCGCTCCCCCTCGGCCGTAAAGCACCTGCGGGGAAGAAAACGGCTCATCACGGAAAGCGGTGTATTTGCTCACTCTCACCACCGTGCCGCCCTCCTCGTCAACTGCAATGAACGGGGCAATAGTCACGGACGAGCTTATTTCCGCCGTAAGGGCAGTCACAGATTCGGGGCTTGCGTTCTTGAAATCATCGGCGTACATGGTATATCCGCCGAAATTGTATTCCGATATGACCTGCGCCGCATTGGCAGGCATTCTTGCCAGCAGCAGCTGACCTATCTTTTCATCGGCGGACATTTCCGAAAGCAGCTCATCTGCCCTTTCGGCATATTTCTCCGACTTGGACTTCTGAGAAACGGAGGTCTCCGTCTCAGTCACCTCAGCCTCGGTTATCTCGGTAAGGGTTATGCCCACGGCAGGGGCGTTCTTGCCGATGTTTGCGTCATTTTCAATTATATTGTTCACCGATTCGCTGACGGAAGAGCACCCTGTAAGTGCGGCAGCGCAGAGAACGGCAAAAAGCTTTGACAGCTTCAATCATATCAATCCTTTCGGCAGATAATATATCTGATATTTGACAATATCCAATATATAACTATGTCTGATATAATTATACACATATGACCGTTTTCTGTCAATAAGCGGTTTATTCTCCCTTAACAGGCAAAGGCTTGGCAGACGCTCTCATCACCAGCAGGAAGGATATTATTATTTCAACAGCGGTCAGTACCGCAAAGAAAGCCACGCCCTGTGCAGCATTGCCAGTAGGGCCGTTGGCAAAAAGTCCCGCAAGCTTAAACAGACCTGTGTACAGCCACTGAACCTTTTCTATGCCGAAAACAGCCAGCACGCCGAGGTTGGGACCGAACGCAATAAGGCATATCACAACTGCAGCTATCCAGCCGGGCAGGCGATAAACTATGGAAGTGAACATAATGCCCGCCGCACCCGATGCAAGGCAGAACATAAAGCAAAGCAAATATAGTCTGAGATAAACAAGAACTATGTTCATACCGCTCTCCAAAAGCGCTGACACTCCGCCGTAAACCTCAGCACCCCAGAACGGCTGTCCGCCGCCCATAGCAGCCGTCAGCGGTGAAAGCACGGCACATTCTGCGGTAACAAGCAGTGAAATTATGGCAACGGATATGAGCTGTGAAAGGATAGCAGTCTTTCGTGATGCGCCGTTTGCTGCGGCTGTATTGACAAAATCCTGTGAATAGCAGCACATAAACACAAACATCATTATCATTGAAAAAGCGTCAAGGGCTGTCATCTCTGCGCCCTTAAAGGTAAATGGTGTACGCTCAATAAGAGATGTCAGAGTTGCCCCAAAAAACATTCCGCCAATGCTCATAGTAGGGAGGAATGCAAGTGTCCCTTTCATTCTCATAAGCTGATATTTTACGCAGCCTGTTAAGCTTCTTATTGTCATATTATCTCCCCCTATCAAGAATTCGTCAGTTGGATAAACAGTGCCTGCAAGCTCAGCGGCTCTGCTTCAAGCTCAGGCGGAACATTGTCATTTGCCCTGTTTCCCTTTACGTATGCGGTCTTTAATCCGCCGATCGAGTCAACGCTCATAACGTCTTTTCCTGCAATGAAGCTTTCCACATCGGAGGCCTTGCCCGATACGCTGTAGCCCATGGAACGAACATTGTCCGCATCCTCATCAAGCAGCAGCTTTCCGTCCTTGATGACCACTGCCCTTTCGATTATCCCCGCAGCCTCCTCAATAAGATGAGTGGAGATAACATATGTGGCAGGGTGATCGTTATAGTGGTTCACCACCTGCCTGTAGAACATATCACGGTGATTTGCGTCCAGTCCCAGCACAGGCTCGTCAAAGAACACTACAGGCGCATTGCAGGCAAGGGCATTGACTATCTTTGCAATGGTGCGGTAGCCTGTGGAAAGCCTGCCGAGCCTCTTTTTTATGTCAAGCCCATATTCGTTGCAGAGCTTCATAGCATAGTCCATATCATAATCGGGATAGAAAAATGAAGCGGTCTTAAACATCTCTTTTACTTTAATGGCAGGATTATACAAAAGCTGCTCACTCATCATATGTATCTTGCCCACAGCGCTGTCGTTATCCGCCTGAGGCTCGCCGTCAACTGTTACCTCCCCCGAATCCGCAAAAATACGGTTGCTTACAATGTTCAGCAGCGTGGATTTTCCTGCACCGTTCCTGCCAAGCAGACCGTAAATGCAGTTTTCTTTAAGGGTAAGGCTCACATCGTCAAGAGCCTTGTTCTTTCCGTAGGATTTTGAAACGTTTTTTATCTCAATGGTGCTCATTATTGTCACAGCCTTTCTCTATCATGGTGATTATCTCGTCTCTGGAAATTTTCAGCTTTTCAGCCTCGCTGACCAGCGCCCTGATGTATTTGTCGAAAAATTCCTGCTTTCGTTCACTGCGGATCTTGCTTTCCGCACCTGTGCTGACGAACATACCAAGTCCCCTTTTCTTGTAGATGATGCCCTTTTCCACCAGAATGTTCACCCCTTTAAGGGCGGTGGCAGGGTTTATTTTGTACATGGCGGATATTTCCGTAGTAGATGGGATCTGCGTTTCCTCGGGGAAAACGCCTGTCAGAATATTTTCCTCCACCCACTCCGCCATCTGGATATAAATGGGCTTTTCGCCGTCAAAGCTTATCAATACGCTTCACCTCCGTTAGTGCGTCGGTTAATTACTTGTGTAACTAACTATATCACTTGCAATATGATATGTCAATAGGGCAAATATATATTTGTAGGATATGACAACAAAAGGCGGATGTGCCCACCATTTCTTGTATAATTCGCATACCAAGACATAAAAAAATCACCGCATTTTGAAGCTTATCCAAAATGCGGTGAGCTTTTATGTTGCGAAATTACTTGAGCTTTGCTCCGTCGCTGAATGCCTTGCCCACCTTTTCGCCCAGAGCAATATAGTCATTATTTGCAGGGTCAAAGGTAATGGGTCTGAACTTGGAAAGGTCGATCTTTCCGCCAGTGAGAATGTTCTCATCTGCGATGACGTTTACTATCTCGCCCACCAGACGGCAGCTTTCCTCGTCGTAGCTTACAAGCTTGCACTCGAGAGTCATTGGCAGCTGCTCAAAAACGGGAGCATCTACCTTTTCGCTCTTTACGGCAGTCCAGCCTGACTTTTTCATCTTGTCGGGATCATTGTTTGCGGAAACTATACCTACAAAATCCGCAGCCACAACATTTGCCGCATCAGCAGGGCTTACGGTGAATGCGCCCCTTGCAAGGATATTCTTTGTGGTCTTATGGCCTGCGCTGACGCAGATAGATATCTGTGTACTGTCGCTGATACCGCCCCAAGCGGCATTCATTGCATCGGGTACGCCGTTCTCGTCATATGTGCCGATAATAAGCACGGGCATGGGATAAAGCATAGCCTTTGCACCAAAATCTTTTCTCATAGTAAAATCCTCCTTAATATGAGAATTATCATCATGATAGATTTACAATATAAGTGCAACACATGGAAAAAATAATGACACATAAAGCAACTCGTGTTATAATGGGAGTAACCACACAACCATAAACAGGAGGAGCAATATGTGCCATTACACCCATTTTACCACAGAAGAGCGAGAAATGTCAAGAGTTTTGAAAGCCCAGGGATTCAGCATTCGGGTAATTGCCCGAATGCTGAATCGGTCGCCGTCCTCGGTGAGTCGAGAGTTTCGCAGAAATTGTTATGCCAATGGCGAATATGCCGCACATCATGCAGATAAGCTTTACCGAAAGAGAAGAAAAAACTGTGGCAGAAAGCCCAAACTCAAAGAAGGACCGGCACGTGATTATGTACTCGAAAAGATGTCATTAAGGTGGTCTCCCGAGCAGATCGCCGGTCGTTCCAAGCTTGACAATGAGCCATTCGGCATTTCATTTCCAACCATTTATCGTGCTATCGATTCCGGTGTTTTGCCCCCTCAGCTTAAGAAAATTATGCGTTTCAAATGGCAACACAAGAAGTGCAAAGGCGAGGATAAGCGTGGCAAAATCCCCGATACTACGCCAATCAGTAAACGTCCTGCCGGTGCAGAAAATCGTACCCGCTTTGGTCATTGGGAAAGTGATACTGTTCTTGGAATGCGTAAAACAGGCTGTTTCGGCACTCATGTTGAACGCAAGTCCGGTTATCTTGTTGCTTTCAGAATCAATGACAGGCAGGACAAGGCGTTCAATATAGCAACTATTAAAGCCTTTTCAGCTATTCCCGATAAGTTGAAGAAAAGCTTTACTGTAGATAACGGCAAGGAATTTGCTGCTCACAAGGAACTGTCTGAAGCAACAGGTATGAATGTGTATTTCTGTGACCCTTATTCTCCTTGGCAGCGTGGCACGAATGAAAACACCAACGGTCTGCTGCGGCAGTTCTTTCCAAAAGGTACTTCCTTTGCTGATGTTACCGATGAAGATCTACAGCACTTTGTTGATATGATTAACAATCGTCCGAGAAAACGTCTCAATTTCCTTACTCCCTTTGAGGTGCTCAAAAAATTTTTTCTCTGATTTTGTTGCACTTGACTTGACAATCTATCATTTTAAGGCAATATCGTGGCAATTATTGTCGCACTGATGGTGTAACAGATTTTTTGCAATATAATATAGAAATTTTGCAGGCTACCGCTTACGAAAAAAATCTATGCAAGATGACGTAAAACACGCACACAGATGTGCAAAAAGACAGTTCTCATTAATTGTGTGGTATCTCCATAAATTGTTATACACTTTTCTGCTATATAAAACTACTGATACCCACATTGAAAAAAGATTTCTTCATAATATGCAAAACATTTTTAAATTTCACACCGAATGCGGTGCACAATTAACCAAAAAACAAATAATAATACACAATGGGATTTGATATTTGAATATATATCCAAAATTTTATATTTTTAGTCCTAATTCCCAAAAAAAAAGCTGAAATAATCAAACACAAAAAAACAACTACACTAATGATGCTCTCCTCAATAAATATAAAGAATAAAATCCATGATACAACACAAGCAACACTCGATAATAATAATATGATTATTTGTTCAAGTAAAAAATCAGATGTATTAATCTTAAAAAGAAAAGACAGAAAAATCGGAATTATTCCACCGCACAAACAAAAGACACCACATGGTATCCCAAACCAAGAAAAGCCAAATATGGTTAGAGTTACAAATGATAATATGATAACAGTATATGGATAAATATGTATTTTATTCATTATATTCTTTCCTTTTTATATTATCGGTATCAATTTAAGATAGCAAGTAATTTTTTTGAAAATGGTGATGATTTGATATAATGGAAGTATGAAGAATCACAAAAGAGTGAAATTGTACATTACTCCAAAAACGGATCAAAAATGAGCATAATCAAATTTCAGAAAAGTCACAATGATTTTGTTGCACTTGACTTGACAATCTATCATTATTATATCATCGGCAGGCGGGAATGTCAATATGCGGGCAACGTTCATAATTCTTTTACCCGCAGAAATGCCGTCACCGCAATACCTCTGTTGACAAAATCGGGCAAGTGTGGTAAAATATAAAAAAGTGTCGATTATTGAAAGGACGTGACAGTGTTGATCTGTAAAAAGTGCGGCAGTGAATGCCCTGACGGCAATATATTCTGCGAAGCCTGCGGAGCCGAGCTTGATGCTCCTGTGCTCCCTGAAAATATAGACGATAAGGGTCGGGTAAAAAACAAGAAGCCCAAAAAGGAAAAGGCGGCTAAGGAAAAGAAGCCCAAGCCCGAAAAGAAGCAGCGCAGCCCTGAAGAAAAAGCTGCCCTTGCAAAGAAGCTGAAGCTTGGCGGCATATGCCTGCTGGTCATTGCGGTGATTGTGCTGATAGTGGTGCTGGTAAACATTTTCGGCGGAAACGAGGGCTACAACGCAGCCCAGAGCATTCCTCTCGGCAGAAATGTTGAGTATGCTCAGTCGGAAACGGGTCTTACCTTTACCGAAAAGAGCACAAACGGCATGATAAACAATATGTGCGATTTCGATTATATCTGCATCTCCGACAAGACTACCACGGTAAGCGGCTCCGAGCAGCCTCAATGGGTGATAATGCTCACCGTTGACAGCGATGACATGATAACCGATGTGGAATACTACGATTTCAGGCAGCTCAAGCTCAACTGGAAGGGCAGAAAGATGGCTGAAAAGCTTGACCAGAACACCCTTGAATACGGCATGAGCATCAAAAACGTTAACAAGACACTGGGTCTCAAGCCCTATTACATCAAGCGCAGTGTTTCCAACGATTCACTTTACTGCTACCGCTATTATTTCACTGACCCCAATGCAGGCTATGACCGTGCATACAACTACTATGTTGAATTTTCCGACATTGAGCTGGCTGTAAGAAACGTAAGCTACAGCGAGATAAACTACGCTCAGACCATTCTTTCCGCAAATCCTCCCTCCGCAGCGGGACGTGACAGCGATCCTGTTGTTACCGAGGAAGCTCCTGCCGAGACGGACGTGACCGATGAAGCTGCTGAGACATCAGCTGAATAAGAAAATAAGGGTACCGAAAAGGTGCCCTTTATTTTTACATATGCCCCATAAAATAAACGCCCCCGAAAAGCATCTTACTTTTCGGGGGCATAACAGCTTATACTAAGCACCAATTAAAAACTATACAAAAAATCATCGCATAATCTTGCGTATATGGATTATGCGATGATTTTTTGTCTAT
>ERZ1106941.928-NODE-928-length-36873-cov-6.007415_pt1 | contig 36873 bp, 30 predicted proteins | sample MGYA00403670_ERZ1106941 | MGnify/ENA primary metagenome ERZ1106941 (study PRJEB35170, sample SAMEA104062400) | human gut metagenome | biome: human gut; feature: human-associated habitat; material: faeces | place: Denmark | collected 2012-06-04 ...
GGATAAAATGAAAAGATTATAACTGGTTGATTCATTAAGAATATATATTCCCTTTTGTGGACAGAATGGATGGAAGTGCAATCCGGTCACTGAAACATCCAGATGCTGAGACGATCCCGATTGTTGCCATGACTGCCAATGCATTTGAGGAAGATAGAAAAAAGGCATTTGAAAAAGGAATGAACGGACATATTGCAAAGCCTGTTGATGCAGAAAAGGTTAAGAAAACCATTCTTTCAGCTATACGATGAGATGAAGGAAATGAGGAGAAATAAGAGATGAACGGAGAGGCTCATCTCTTATTTCTTTTTAGGTAGCAGGATTCAAGCTGATTGATGAGTGCATACAAACACATGGCAAACAGGCAGAGAAGACAGATGCTCATGAGGAGCCAATCCATTTTGAACACCTGACTGGAATAAATAATCAGATACCCCAGCCCTTCTTTCGCAGCAAGAAATTCCCCAATGATCACCCCGACCAGACACAATCCGATATTTACCTTCATATTGCTGATGATCGCCGGAATCGAACTTGGAAGCACAACTTTAGTCAGTACCTGATGCCGTTTCCCGCCAAGTGTATAGATCAGCGTCATCTTTCCCGGATCCGCGGACATAAAACTGGTATACAGATTCAGGATGCTTCCGAAGATAGCCACCGACATACCGGCAACAATGATGGTGGTACGTGTGGCACCGAGCCATACGATGAGAAGCGGGGCCAGGGCGGATTTTGGCAGACTGTTTAGAACAACCAGATACGGCTCCAGGATTTCTGAAAGCTTCTTACTGAACCACAGAAGCACCGCCGTCAGGATACTGAAGACGATAACCAGAAGGAAACTTACGATCGTCTCATATAAGGTGACGCCAAGGTGCAGGAAGATGCTGCGGTCTGCGACCATGTCGAGAAAACACCGGGCAATCTTAGAAGGACTGCTAAAGATAAAAGAATCGATGATTTGATGTGAGGCGGTCAGTTCCCAGACAGACAGGAAGGCAACCAGAAGGAGAACCCGGGCAGCAGCTACGAACTTTTTGTGCAGCCGGTACTTTGATAAAAAGGTTCTTTGCGCTGTAGAAGATGAGGCGGCGGTAGAGATGGCACTTGCATTGGAAGTGATATTTGTGCCAGAGGCAGCAGGAATCTCAGTCTTTGACATTCGGTTCATCTTCATTTAACTCCTTCCATATCAGATTAAAATAATTCTTGAATTCCGGCGCACTTCTGCGGTTCAACGGAGTATCGTGCTCCAGATGGAACAGCAGAGGAATCGTTTGTTTGATTGTTGCCGGACGATTAGAAAGGACAATGACACGGTCGGCAAGAGAGATCGCTTCCGACAGGTCGTGCGTGACCAGAAGTGCAGACTTTCCTTCATTCCGGATAATCTGCCCGATGTCATCGCCAACCTGAAGTCGGGTCTGATAGTCCAGGGCAGAAAAAGGTTCATCCAGAAGAAGAAGCTCCGGTTCCAGGACGAGTGTGCGGATCAGGGCAGCACGCTGCCGCATCCCGCCGGACAACTCCGAAGGCCTTGCATTCTTAAAGTCACCGAGTCCATAGATGTCAAGAAGCTCATGTGCCCGTTGCTTCGTACGCGCTGTCAGTGCGTGCTGGACTTCCAGCCCAAGGATTACGTTATTATAAATCGTGCGCCATTCAAAGAGTTCATCGTGCTGTAACATATAGCCGACATTTGTCGTGCTCTCTTTCAAAGGCTTTCCATTGATCTTAATCTGCCCCTCTGTACAAGGCAGCAGTCCGCAGATCAGCGAAAGCAGTGTAGATTTGCCACACCCGGAGGGGCCCACAATGGCGGCAAATTCGCCTTTTTTCAATGAAAATGAGATATCAGACAGAGCCAGGGTCTCCCCTTGCAGAGTATGATACGTGTAAGAAATGTGCTGTAGATTTAAAATCTGTTCCCGAACCGGTTCCATAGAAGACCTCCTACAAGCGAAAAATAACCTATATAAGTAAGATATGCCGCAGACAGAAAACAGGTGAATAAATGTGGTGTGTGTGGTAAAATGCTGATATGGAAATGTCAGAAAGACATTAACACACCAGGAGAGGTCATTACATGTTACAAAAAATAAATTATCAAAAAGAACTGGATAAATTAATCACGGATCTGCAAAAAGAAGAAAAAGTCCCGACGCTTCTGCTTCACAGCTGCTGCGCCCCGTGCAGCAGTTATGTGCTGGAATACTTAAGTAATTACTTCAGGATTACGGTACTTTATTACAACCCGAACATTTACCCGGAGAGTGAATACAGCAAGCGCATCATCGAACAGCAGGCACTGATCGGGGCGATGCATACGAAATATCCGGTGCAGTTCATTGCGGGCAGCTATGAGAAAGAGAAATTCTATGCGATGGCAAAGGGACTGGAAGAAGTAAAAGAAGGCGGCGTGCGCTGCTTCAAATGCTATGAACTTCGCTTAAGAGAGGCCGCAGAGATTGCAAAAGCCGGAGGATATGAGTACTTCACGACGACGCTCAGCATCAGCCCGCTTAAGAATGCAGCAAAATTGAATGAGATTGGATTAAAACTTGCAGAAGAGTATGGCGTGGCATATCTGACGTCAGATTTCAAAAAGAAGAACGGATATAAGCGGTCTGTAGAATTATCCGCACAGTACGGGCTTTACCGGCAGGATTACTGTGGCTGTGAATTCTCCATGCGTCAGCGTCTGGAAGAACAGCAGGCGGGAAAAAACAGTGAAAATGCATAAATCGAATTAGAAAATTGCATGGATTAAGAAAAAAATCACGTTTCAGGGTGAATAAATATGTAAATTTCTGCAATAATATTTGCTTTTACGCGGAAATGTGTTAAAATCGGAAACAGTAAACTTAAAAATGAAAGGAAGAAATCCATATGGCACAGTTATGGGGAGGCCGTTTCACAAAAGAAACAGACCAGTTAGTATATAATTTCAACGCTTCCATTACATTTGACAAGAGATTCTATAAGCAGGATATCAAAGGCAGTCTTGCACATGTAGCAATGCTTGCAAAGCAGGGAATCTTAACGGAAGAAGAAAAAGAACAGATCACAGACGGACTGAATGGCATTTTGGCAGATGTAGAGTCCGGAAAATTAGAAATATCAGATAAATATGAGGACATCCACAGCTTTGTGGAAGCAACACTGATCGACCGTATCGGCGATCCGGGAAAGAAACTTCACACCGGACGAAGCAGAAATGACCAGGTTGCATTAGATATGAAGCTTTTCACCAGAGACGAGATCCACGAGATCGACGCCCAGGTAAAAGAACTTCTGGAAGTGATCCTTCACGTGATGGAGGAAAATGTCGAGACATACATGCCTGGATTCACACACCTTCAGAAAGCGCAGCCGATCACACTGGCCCACCACATGGGAGCATATTTTGAAATGTTCCGCAGAGACCACGAGAGACTGCAGGACATCGCAAAGCGTATGAATACCTGTCCGCTCGGTTCCGGAGCACTTGCGGGGACAACCTATCCGCTGGACCGTGAGTACACAGCCGAATTACTTGGATTCGACGGACCGACACTGAACAGCATGGACGGGGTATCCGACAGAGATTACTTATTAGAACTGTTATCTGCACTCAGCATCATCATGATGCACCTGAGCAGATTCTGTGAGGAAGTCATCATCTGGAATTCGAATGAATACCAGTTCGTGGAGATCGATGACGCATACAGCACCGGAAGCAGTATCATGCCGCAGAAGAAGAACCCGGATATCGCAGAACTCGTAAGAGGTAAGACAGGACGCGTATATGGTGCATTAAATGCACTGCTTACAACGATGAAAGGTATTCCTCTTGCATACAATAAAGACATGCAGGAAGATAAAGAATGGGCATTCGATGCCATGGATACCGCAAAGGGATGTATCACATTATTTGCCGGTATGTTAAAGACCATGCAGTTCAACAAAGACCGCATGGAAGAAAGTGCAAAACACGGATTCACTAACGCAACAGATGCGGCAGATTATCTGGTAAATCACGGTGTACCATTCAGAGATGCACACGGCATCGTAGGAAAACTGGTGCTGACCTGTATCGAGAAGAAGATCCCGTTAGATGCACTTCCACTGGAAGAGTACAAGAAAATCTCACCGGTATTTGAAGAAGATATATATGAAGCAATTGATCTTAAGACATGTGTGAATAAGCGTATCACGATCGGAGCACCGGGAAAGGATGCGATGGAGAAGTCAATCGCAGCTTATAAGAAATACATGGCTGAATAAGAACAAAAGAAAGGGAGAGAAAAGAAGATGGAGAAGAAATTAAGAGTAGGTATTTTAGGAGCAACAGGAATGGTTGGACAGCGTTTTATCTCATTGCTTGAAAATCACCCTTGGTTTGAAGTAGTAACAGTAGCAGCAAGCCCGCGTTCAGCAGGAAAGACATACGAAGAGGCAGTCGGCGGACGTTGGAAAATGGATACACCAATGCCGGAAGGCGTTAAGAAACTGATCGTAAAGAATGTAAATGAAGTAGAAGAAGTAGCTTCTACCGTAGATTTCGTATTCAGTGCCGTAGATATGACAAAAGACGAGATCAAAGCGATCGAAGAAGAATATGCAAAGACAGAGACACCGGTTGTATCAAACAACAGCGCACACCGCTGGACAAAAGATGTACCGATGGTAGTACCTGAGATCAACGCAGCGCACTTCGACCTGATCAAGACTCAGAAAGAGCGTCTCGGAACAACACGCGGATTCATCGCAGTAAAACCAAACTGCTCAATCCAGAGCTACACACCTGCACTTGCAGCATGGAAAGAATTCGGACCGAAGGAAGTTGTTGTAACAACATACCAGGCAATCTCCGGAGCAGGTAAGACATTCAAAGACTGGCCGGAAATGATCGAGAACATCATCCCATACATCGGAGGAGAAGAAGAAAAGAGCGAAAAAGAACCTCTGCGTGTACTCGGAACACTGGAAAATGGTGAAATTAAACTTGCAGAAGAGCCAAAGATCACATGCCAGTGCTTAAGAGTTCCTGTACTGAACGGACACACAGCAGCTGTATTCATCAACTTCGAGAAGAAGCCAACCAAAGAACAGCTGATCGAAAAACTGGAAAGCTTCAAGGGATTCCCACAGGAAGCAGAACTTCCAAGTGCTCCAAAGCAGTTCATCCAGTACCTGTCAGAAGACGACAGACCACAGGTAAAAGCTGACGTTAACTACGAGAACGGAATGGGCGTATCCATCGGACGTCTGAGAGAAGACAGCATGTATGATTACAAATTCATTGGACTGTCACACAACACTGTCCGCGGTGCAGCAGGCGGAGCCGTACTTTGCGCCGAAGCACTGACTGCTAAGGGATATATCCAGGCGAAGTAGCCAGGGGGACGGGAAATCCGGCTTTTTTAGTGTCCCAAGTGGCACACTCACCTGCTTAGCATTCATAAGGCGAAGACATAAAAAGGCAAAAGCATAAAAAAGATGAAAGCATAAAATATAAAAAGGCGGGAACTGCAACATGTAAAAAGGCGCAGTTCCCGCCTTTTTATACGTTATATCTCCAGCAAAGAAGCCGGTCCCGCCTGCCGATACAAAATCTGATTACAAATCTGAACACCAGTTTTGTCACAAGTCTGAACACGAGCTGAACACGATACATCTCAGTGTTGAGAATAAAAGATGGTTTTGCTATAATAAAGTATACAATAAACTCGCTGATTACAAAGTGCCGGTGGGGACACTGAAAAAACCAAAAACACCGTCCCCATGGCCCATGGCAAGAAACGGAGGAAGCCCCTATGGACCGAGAATTATTGAACTACACACAGAACCGAGAACTTTCCTGGCTGAGATTCGATCAGCGTGTATTGGAAGAAGCAAGAGATAAGAGCGTGCCGCTATTAGAACGTATGAAATTCGTAGCCATCTTCACCAGTAACTTAGATGAATTCTTCATGATCCGTGTCGGAAGTCTCTATGACATGGTGCAGACAGACGACAGACACAGAGACAGCCGGTCGGGAATGACACCGCAGGAGCAGCTGGATGCGATCTACACAGCAGTTGCCCCGTTATATAAAGAACGTGACAAGACCTACGCCGGGATCAAGAAAGAACTGTCCCCATACGGAGTCTGCGGACTGGACTTTAAAGAACTGGAGGCAGACGAGAAGAAATATGTTAAGAAATGTTTCAAAGAGCAGATCCTGCCGGTACTGTCACCGCAGATCGTAGACAGCAGCCACCCGTTCCCGCATCTTATGAATAAAGATATCTACGTAACAGCCAATCTGAAGCATATCAATAGCAGGAAGAATAAAGACGACAAAGAAAAAGAACAGATCCTCGGAATCGTACCGGTTCCGACCTATGTATCCGATATCCTGATGCTTCCGGGACATGACATCCGTTATATCCGCATGGAGAAAGTCATCATGGAATACCTGGATCTGGTATTTGACCAGTACGAAGTATCCGACCCGAACTACATCTGCGTGACAAGAAATGCAGACGTATCTCCGGACGATGAAGCACTGGAGGTTACCGATGATTTCCGGAAACTCATGCAGAGTACCCTGCACAAACGCCGCAGGATGGCGGTAGTAAGATTAGAAACAGCGGAGAAACTGACACCGGAAATGCAGGAATACTTCTGTAAGAAATTCAAGATCACACCGGAGCAGATCTTCCGCACGAAGATGCCGATGAAACTGGATTATATGTTCTCCATCGCAGGAAATCTCCCGGAGTCCATGAAGAAAGCACTGGTCTACGAACCATTCTCCCCGCAAAAATCAGCACATGTACAGGACGGAAACATGTTAAAACAGGTGAAAAAGAATGATATCCTGTTGTTCTACCCATACGAAAGCATGGATCCGTTCCTGAAGCTGATCAAAGATGCCGCGGCAGATCCGAACGTTATGACGATCAAGATCACCATCTACCGCTTGGCGAAGAAGGCAAGACTGGTGGAATACCTGTGCGCAGCTGCGGAAAATGGAAAAGAAGTCACCGCGCTGATCGAGCTGCGTGCAAGATTTGACGAGCAGAACAACATCGACTGGTCGGAACGTCTGGAAGAAGCAGGATGCCGTGTGATCTACGGATTCGACGGTTACAAAGTGCATTCCAAGATTTGTCTGATCACATACAGGAACCGCAATGACATCCAGTATATCACACAGGTCGGAACCGGCAATTATAACGAGAAGACAGCTGCTATGTATACTGATCTGTCCCTGATGACAGCCGATCCGCGAATCGGACAGGACGCCGCAGAATTTTTCAAGAATATGTCCATCGGCAATCTGCAGGGCAGTTATCAATACCTGATCGTATCACCGGTCAGCTTAAAGAGCCGTATCTTACAGATGATGGATGAAGAGATAGCAAAAGGAAGCGAAGGACGCATCATTATGAAGATGAACTCCGTGACAGATGTGGACTTCATAAAGAAAGTATCCGAGGCCTCCTGCGCCGGAGTAAGGGTAGACTTGATTGTTCGCGGAATCTGCTGTATACTACCGGGAGTGCCTGGATTTACGGAAAATGTCAGAGTGATGAGCGTGGTTGGCCGCTATCTGGAACATCCACGTATCTTCAGCTTCGGAACCGGCAAAGACCAGAAGATCTATATCGGCTCCGCAGACATGATGACAAGAAATACAGAAAAAAGAGTAGAAGTAGCCTGCCCGGTATTAGACGGGCAGATCAGACGCCAGATCAACCATGACCTGAAGATCATGTTAAGCGATAACGTGAAAGCAAGGATCATGCAGAAAGACGGCACATATATGAAACGGACCGGCGGTATAAAAGCTGTGGACTCCCAGGCAGTCTTCATGGAAGAAGCACAGCACGGCAGCCGAGAAGAAGACCAACGGGGACGGGGATTACTGGCTTTTTTCCTGTCCCTCCGGCACAGAAAAAAATAAAAGCCATCAGGGACAGGAAAAAAGCCAGTAATCCCCGTCCCCATCGGCTCACCAAGGAGTAACACAATTACATGGGAAAATCACTATACATTGCCGAAAAACCCAGCGTAGCGCAGGAGTTCGCCAAGGCATTGCATATCAATACACAGAGAAAAGACGGATATCTCGAATCAGCAGAAGCAATCGTAACCTGGTGCGTCGGACATCTGGTCACGATGAGTTATCCGGAAGAATACGATCCGGCATTAAAAAGGTGGAGTCTTGAGACTCTGCCTTTTATCCCGCAGGAATTCAAATACGAAGTCATCCCGGCAGTGTCAAAGCAGTTCCGAATCGTATCGGGACTGCTGAACCGCACAGACGTAGACACAATCTACGTCTGTACCGACTCGGGACGGGAAGGAGAATACATTTACCGTTTGGTCGAACAGCAGGCAGGCGTAAAAGGCAAGAATCGCCGCCGCGTATGGATCGACTCCCAGACAGAAGAAGAGATCCTGCGCGGGATCAAAGAAGCAAAAGACTTAAAAGAATACGACAACCTGGCAGCATCCGCCTACTTAAGAGCGAAAGAAGACTACCTGATGGGAATCAACTTCTCCCGCCTTCTGACATTAAAATACGGCAACAGCATCTCCAATTATCTGAATACGAAATATTCCGTCGTATCCGTAGGCCGCGTTATGACCTGCGTCCTCGGCATGGTCGTGCGCAGAGAACGGGAGATCAGGGAATTTGTAGAGACCCCGTTCTACAGAGTCCTAAGCACCATCGGAGAGAAAGGGGCAACATTCGAAGGCGAATGGCGGGCAGTCAAAGGATCAAAATGGTTCGAATCCTTCGACCTCTATAAGGAAAATGGATTCAAAGAAAAGGAAAAGGCAGAAGAACTGATCCGCTTCCTAAGCAACAGCGAGTCAGACGCCAGCCAACCCCTGACCTGCCAGATCGTGTCCATAGAAAAGAAGAAAGAAAAGAAGAACCCGCCGTTATTATTCAACCTGGCCGAGATCCAGAATGAATGTTCCAAGCGGTTCAAGATCAGCCCGGATGAGACCCTCCGGATCATCCAGGAACTATATGAAAAAAAGCTCGTCACCTACCCAAGAACGGACGCCCGTGTCCTGTCGACAGCAGTGGCAAAAGAGATCCACAAGAACTTAAACGGTCTGATGCAGTACGAACCGGCAAAGCCATATCTTCAGGATATCGTGAAATTCGGCAGCCACAAAGGACTGGAGAAGACGAGATACGTCAACGACAAACAGATCACAGACCACTATGCGATCATCCCGACAGGACAGGGCATGGGAGCACTAAAAGGACTTCCGAATCTGTCACAGAGGGTGTATGATGTGATCGTAAGACGATTCTTAAGCATCTTCTACCCACCGGCTGTCTATCAGAAAGTATCGATCGTGACGAAGATCAAAGAAGAATCCTTCTTCTCAAGCTTCAAAGTACTGGCAGAAGAAGGCTATCTGAAAGTTACAGGCGTGCCGGGCAGGAAGAACGACAATAACGATAATACAGACAGTACCGAGGACAAAGACACTGATGCAGCCTTCTTCGTCAGGATCCAGAGCCTCAAGAAAGGCATGACCCTTCCGGTACAGTCCCTGGACATCAAAGAAGGCAAGACCTCGCCGCCGAAGCGCTACAATTCCGGTTCACTGATTCTTGCCATGGAAAATGCAGGACAGCTCATCGAAGACGAAGAACTCCGCGCCCAGATCAAAGGAAGCGGAATCGGCACCAGTGCCACCAGAGGCGAGATACTGAAGAAATTATTCAATAATAAATATCTGGCCCTCAATAAAAAGACCCAGATCGTCACGCCGACGATGTTAGGGGAGATGATCTACGATGTCGTAGACCATTCCATCCGGCCGCTCCTGAACCCGGAACTTACGGCAAGCTGGGAAAAAGGTCTGACGTATGTGGCAGACGGAGATATCACATCAGATGAATATATGAAAAAGCTGGATGATTTTGTATCAAGACGCACACTTGCAGTCAAAGGTCTGAACAATCAGTATCAGATGCGGGCGTGCTATGATAAGGCAGCGCAGTTTTATAAGAAGCCGGTGAGAAAGACCGGAAAAACTAAAAAATAAAAAAGGAGAACCAACATGTCAGAACAATTAACCAGCAAAAACCTCTACAACCACATGGATGAAACCATCGCAAAAGACATCTTCGAAGGAGCCACCTACCCATGGGAAATCCTTCCAAAGATCAGCGGCTTCATCAAAGAACTCGGAAAGACCCTTCCGGCAGATGAATACGATCAGGTCGGCGAAGACGTATGGATCGCCAAATCCGCAACCGTATTCCAGACAGCCTACATCCACGGACCGGCGATCATCGGAAAGAACGCAGAAGTCCGCCAGTGCGCATTCATCCGCGGAAATGCGATCGTCGGCGAGGGTGCAGTCGTAGGTAACTCGACAGAACTTAAGAACGTCATCCTGTTCAACAAAGTACAGGTGCCGCACTATAATTACGTGGGCGATTCCATCCTCGGCTACAAATCCCACATGGGAGCCGGATCCATCACATCCAATGTCAAATCCGACAAAAAACTCGTCGTAGTAAAAGCCGGAGACGAAAGGATCGAGACAGGTCTTAAGAAATTCGGAGCCATGCTCGGAGACGAAGTAGAAGTCGGCTGCGGCAGCGTATTGAATCCGGGAACCGTGATCGGAAGCCACAGCAACATCTACCCACTGTCAAGCGTCAGAGGATTCGTACCGGCACACAGCATCTACAAGAGACAGGGCGAAGTCGTGGAGAAAGTAGAAGAGTAATCAACACGCGGAGGAAAAATCAATGAACAAAATAGCATTCATCGGCGTAGGCATCATGGGCAGATCCATGGTTCGCAATCTCATGAAAGCAGGATTCGAATTACACATCTACGCCAGAACCAGATCCAAAGTCGAAGACGTGATCAGCGAAGGAGCCACCTTCCACGACACCATCGCAGACTGCGTAAAAGACACAGAAGCAGTCATCACCATCGTAGGCTTCCCAACTGACGTAGAAGAAGTCTACTTCGATGCAGGCAACATCTTAGACAGCGCAAAAGAAGGCGCATACCTGATCGACATGACGACCACAAGCCCGATGCTGGACCAGAAGATCGCAGAAGAAGGAACCAAAAGAGGCTTCCACGTACTGGACGCACCGGTCACCGGCGGTGACACCGGGGCAAAGAACGGTACACTCTCCATTCTGGTCGGCGGTTCCAGAGAAGACTACGAAGCTTGCATGCCGTTATTCGAGGCGATGGGAACCAACATCAACTACCAGGGAGGATCCGGCTGCGGCCAGCACGCCAAGCTTGCGAACCAGATCATGATCGCCGGCACCTTATCCGGAGTCTGCGAGGCACTCACCTATGCGAAGGCCAAAGGACTTAACCTTCAGACGGTTCTTGATTCCGTATCGACCGGAGCGGCAGGAAGCAAACAGTTAGATAGCTTCGGACCAAAGATCCTGGCAGGAGACTACGCACCGGGATTCTTCCTGAAGCACTTCGTCAAAGACATGAAGATCGCCCTTACCGAAGCGAACATGAGCAATCTCAATCTGGACGTATTAAGCCAGGTGCTTGCCAACTACGAACTCCTTCAGGCAGAAGGCTGCGGAGATCTCGGCACCCAGGCACTGATCAAGTACTACGAAGAAGAGATGGACGTATAAAGCATGTCGAAAAAAAGACAAAAAATGGGTAAAATTCTACAAATTGTTGATACATAGTTGAAGCCTGCTTAAAGATATGATAAAATCATACATGTTTATGAATGGATGAGGGATGTGGGCAAAAAATGATATATAATAATCCCAGTTATTTGTGTTTTAAAGACAGAAAACCAAATATAGAGATATTACATAACACCTATAAAATGTATAAATATGCGAAGAGCTCGAGAGATACCCTTCCTTCCATTGGTATGAAATGACAAGAATACCGGGGGGGGGGATTTTGGTGCGCAAAAAATTGCGCAGAGAAGGAAAAAATATAATGAATTTATTCCAACTTATAAGAAACCGATAAAAAAGCAGAGAATAAAGGAGTAACCACCAGATGAAAGAATGTTACATAGATATGCATTGCCACATTCTGCCGGGAGTCGATGACGGGGCGAAAGATCTTGCCGAGACGAAGAAGATGCTTGAGATCGCATACGCAGAAGGAATCCGGTGTATCATAGCAACCCCTCACCACCATCCGCACCGCGGAAAGGCGTCGGTAGAGAATCTCCGTGAAAGGGCAAAGCTTGTGCGCGAAGCAGCACACGAGATCGATGAACGCTTCCGGGTATACCTTGGAACGGAAGTCTATTTCGGGCAGGATGTTGCAGACAAATTAAAAGAAGGAAAGATCCTTTCGATGAACCGCAGAGAGTATGTACTGGTAGAATTCCCACCCTCACAGACATACAGCTACATCAGACAGGGGATCCAGCAGCTGCAGTTCGCAGGATACGAAGTCATACTGGCGCATGTCGAGCGTTATCATTGCATCGCCGAAAATGTAGAACTTGCGGAAGAACTGTACGATATGGGTGTGAACCTGCAGGTAAATGCAGACAGCATCACCGGGGGATCCGGCCGTAAGATCAGGAAGTTCATCGAAGAACTGATGAACCGCGACCTGGTATTCTGCGTCGGAACCGATGCACACGATACAAAGCACAGACCGCCGAAGATGAAGAAGGCGGCCGCTCACGTAGAAAAACGATACGGAGAAGATTATACAAGGAGGATATTCTACAGCAACGCCAAGAGCATGCTGAAGAAGAGAGATTAAGATGAGCCGAGAAAATTATGGAATGATGAATCAGGAGATTCAGGATGACGAAGTTACCATTGATCTGATGGAATTATTCAGTGCCTTATGGGCAAAGAAGACGATAATTATTCTGTCTGCAGTATTCATGGCACTGGTAGCGTTCGTTGGGACGAAGATGTTCGTGACACCGAAGTACACGTCAGTAACGAAGCTATATGTTATGGCAAAGAATGATGATTCTTCTGCCAGTGCAACATATTCGGAATTGCAGTCAGGAAGCATGTTGACGAAGGATTATATGGAATTGGTAAAAAGCCGTCCGGTACTGGAGAAGGCCATCTCTAAGCTGAAGCTTGATATGGAGCCGGAAGAACTGGCAGAGATGATCACCACAGAGACACCGACCGACACACGTATCATGAGCATTAGCGTGACGGACGATGATCCGAAAGAAGCAAAACAGATCGCAGACACACTCAGAAAAGCAGTCAGCGTACAGATCACAGAGATCATGAATGCGGATTCTGTCAATACCGTAGAAGAAGGGAACCTTCCGACCAGCCCGTCTTCCCCGAACGTCAAGAAGAACATGATGCTCGGCGCACTGCTCGGACTTGTCATCTCAATGGGATTCGTTGTACTGATCTTCATCTTAGATGATACGGTCAAGACTCCGGATGACGTAGAAAAGTACCTCGGACTGAATGTACTGACTTCCATCCCGATCCAGGAAGGAAGCAGCGCACCGAAGAGGGCAAAGCAGCAGAGAGAATCAAGAAATGCTGTAAAAAGCAGAAGATAGGAGAAGGACATGGCAGAGATAGTATTAAAGAATCTAACGAAAGATTACCGGAGCAACGAAGCATACAAGACACTTCGTACCAACATCGAATTCTCCGGATCAGATAAGAAAGTGATCGTATTCACAAGCTGTACACCGAACGAAGGAAAGAGTACCGTGTCGATGGGACTCGCAGCGTCCCTCGCAGAAGGCGGCAAGAGAGTCCTGTTCGTAGATGCAGACCTTCGGAAATCTGTCCTGGTGGGACGGCACAGAGTCACAGGAGAAGTGAAGGGACTGACACACTTCCTCTCCGGACAGGCTGATGTAAAAGAAGTGATCTTAAGAACACAGGAACCGAATCTCTTCGTGACATTCGCAGGACCGGTTCCGCCGAACCCGGCAGAACTGCTCGGCAGCAGAAGGTTCGAAGCATTTCTTGATGGTGCAAGACAGGCATATGATTATGTGATCATCGATGCACCACCGCTCGGAAACGTCATCGATGCGGCGATCATTGCAAAAAATTCAGATGCATCCGTGATGGTCATCTCAGCGAAAACGATCAGCTACAAGTTCGCCAGAGTGGTAAAAGAACAGCTGGAGAAGGCAGACTGCCCGATCCTCGGCGTGGTATTGAATAAAGTAGATATGAAACAGAACAAGTATTATGGTAAATACTACGGTAATTACTATGGTAATTACGGAGAAAACGGAAAGAAATAGAGGGTGAGCGTATGAACCAGCGCGTGGTTACCGGCCTGTTGACGGCCGGATGTATAGCACTGGCAGGTGCAGGATATATGACCTATAAGAATCAGGACCACACTGCACCGGAGATAAAAGTAGACCAGAGTAAAAAGATTGCCTATACAGAAGGTGAAGATTACGGAAAGCTTCTGGAAGGCGTGACGGCACAGGACGATAAAGACGGAGACCTGACTAGTGAGGTATTCGTAGAAAAGGTCGTGCCGGTCAGTAAGAAGAAGGCAGTTGTCTATTACGGTGTCACAGATAAGGCGAAAAATGTAGGAACAGCAAGCCAGGAAGTGATCTATCAGGAAATAGAAGACGGCGATGTAGCAGAAGAGACCGCAGAGAATACGGCTTCAGAAGATGTATCGGAAGATACAACACAGAAGACGGATGAAAAGTCGGCAAAGAAGACGAAGAAGAAATCCAAAAAAGCAAAGAGCAAGAAGACCGCTGAAGACAAGAAGGCAGAAGAGACCACACAGGATGCAGCGGCAGCCGAACAGCAGAGCGCAGATCAGCAGAGTGGAACCCTGCAGCCAAACGGTACACGTCCGGCAATGAAGCTTGCCGAAGAAGCGAAGACGATAGCCAGAGGAACATCATTCAATGCGCTGAATGAAGTGACAGATGCAGTGGATGACAAAGACGACAGAGACACCTTGTTCCGCGGACTTCACATAGACGGTAATTACAATGTGAACCAGGCAGGAACCTATACATTACAGTATTATGTACAGGACAGTGACGGTAATACTTCAGATCCGATCACATTTACACTGACTGTACAGTAACAGACGAAGGATGAATGATATGAGACAGAGACTTCTGGAAATGGAAAGAAAGAACCTGATAGGAAAACTGATCACACTGATCCAGCTTCTGGTATCGGTGATCTGCATCGTGACTGTGGCAGGCAGCGGGATGCTGCCGAAGAAGTACCTGATCTTCCTGATCGGGGCACTGGCAGTACTCTTCGGTGCGACACATATCCTGCAGTATCCGAAGAATAAGGTGCTGCGCTATACAGGTATGATCATCAGTCTCCTGATGACCATCATACTGGCGGCGATCAGCATGGGAATGATGAAGACCGATGATGTACTTAAGAAAGTCGGCGGAGCCACCTACAAGACGGATAACATGGTCGTGGTCGTGAAGAAAGGTGATTCTGCGAAGAACATCGAAGATGCCGAGGATTACCGGTTCGGTTATCAGACGGCAGTAGATCAGAAGAATACCGATAAGATGATCAAGGACATCGAGAAGAAAGTCGGCAAAGACGTGAAGACCGAAGAATACGAATCATTGACGGATGAGGCAAATGCACTTCTGAATGGAAATGTGGACGCGGCGGTGTTCAATGAGGGGTATATGAGTATGATCGATGAGTCGGTAGAGGGGTTCTCGGAGAAAGTCAAGATTCTGTATCAGTATGGAATTAAGACGAAGGTAAAAAGTGAGAAGAAAGCTGATGTGACGGAACCGTTCAATGTGTTTATCAGCGGTATTGATGTGTCCGGTCCTATTACAACGAACAGTCGAAGTGATGTAAATATTATTATGACGGTGAATCCGAATACGAAGCAGATCCTGCTCACAACGACACCGAGAGATTATTATGTTACGATCCCGGGGGTATCGGGTGATGCAAGGGATAAGCTGACACACGCAGGTATCTATGGAGTAGATGCTTCTATGGCAACACTGGAGAATCTGTATGGAATCGACATCAGTTACTATGCGAGGGTGAACTTTACATCACTGGAGACGATAGTAGATGCGCTTGGCGGTGTGGATGTGAATTCGGAAGTGGAGTTCGAAAAGAATGGATATAGCTTCCATAAAGGCATAAATCATATGAATGGAGCACAGGCACTTACTTTCTCAAGAGAGAGATATAGTTTTGCAGAGGGAGATAACCAGCGTGGTAAGGATCAGGAAGCGGTATTGACTGCGATTATTCAGAAAGCCACATCTCCGGCGATCATTAAGAGTGCTAACGAGATCCTGGCAACGATCAGTGATTGTGTAGAGACGAATATGACATCGGATGAGATGGCAAAATTCATTAACATGCAGCTTAATGACGGGGCAAGTTGGAAGATTGAATCGCAGGCGGCGTCCGGTAAGGGGGATACGCAGGCTTGTTATTCATCTGGATCACAATTATTGTATGTGATGTGGCCGGATGAAGCAGTGGTAGCAAATATAAGTGATAAGATGCAAAAAGTATTAACAGAGAAATAGTATAGGAAAAGAGAAACAGGTTATGAAAATACAGGAGAAGAAAAAAGTTCATATTCGGTGGATGTTGGTCTGCTATGATATATTGATATATTTATTGTCGGCAATATTATTGCTGAGACTATACGGAGGAAATGATAAATTATCATATACAGGCATACTTCAACAAATGTGTATATCTATGGTGTGCATATTTGGCATCCGCCTGCTTGGAAATATATATGGACAGGTATGGAGATATGGAGGCATCCAGTGCTATATGCGCCTGATCTTTGCAGATGGAATAGCATGTGTGCTCTATATGATCATAGAATTTCTTCTTCCTGTTGAAAGCATTACTTTTGCAAGAATGCTTTCTCTTGTAAGTGTAGATCTGCTTGGAGCATTAACGATACGTATGTTGTACCGCTATGCATATAAATGTGGGAACAGTAATGATATACAGGGTAGATTCTGGGCGGTGCTTCTGAAGATATTCTCGGGAATTGATGCAGGACGTGAAAAAGAAATCCAGAAAATCAAAATTGCGATTATCGGTGCAGGCCGCGTAGGTGTCGGTCTTGCAGAAGAACTGCTGAATAACGAGCAGGCATCTTACGTTCCAAGATGCTTTATCGATATTAATAAGGAAAAAGTAGGACGTGAGATTCAGGGGATTCCTGTATGGTCGGAAACGGATGCAACATTATCGAAGCTGGATGATTATGAAGTGCAGGAGATTATCTTTGCAATTCCGTCTATGGAGACAGAAAAGCGTAAAGAACTGTATGATTATTATAAGAATGCCGGCTATAAAGTGAAAATCTATGATTATCCGACGATGCATGCTGCCGGAGGGAAAAGATATCTGAGAGAGTTCGACATTGAGGAATTACTCTTTAGAAAGCCGCTGGTAGTTGCAGATGAACAGACGAATGCATATTACAAAGATAAAGTAGTATTGATCACCGGTGGCGGAGGCTCGATTGGATCGGAACTCTGCCGTCAGATGGCTAAGATGCAGCCGAAACAGCTGGTTATTCTGGACATCTATGAAAATGGTGCTTATGATGTACAGCAGGAACTGAAAATTGCCTACAAAGGAAAATTAAAGTTACAGGTTGAGATTGCGTCAATTACGAATCGAAAGGCGATGACAAGAATATTCGAACAGTATCATCCGCAAATTGTAATTAACGCCGCTGCGCATAAACATGTGCCATTGATGGAACATAATTGTATTGAGGCAATTGAAAACAATATATTTGGAACGAAAACCATGGTGGAATTATGCGAAGAATATGGTGCGGAACGATTTATGATGGTATCTACGGATAAGGCAGTCAATCCGACGAATGTCATGGGTGCCACAAAGCGTATGTGTGAGATGATCGTACAGAGTGCAAGTACACATGGAAATGTAAAGTATAGTGCAACCAGATTCGGCAATGTACTTGGAAGCGCAGGATCGGTGATTCCGCTGTTCAAAAGACAGATTGCAAATGGCGGTCCTGTGACAATCACAGACAAGAGAATCATCCGGTACTTTATGACGATTCCGGAAGCGTCTCAGCTGGTACTGCAAAGTGGTGCAATGGCGCAGAATGGTGAACTGTTTGTACTGGATATGGGAAAACCTGTGAAGATTATGGATCTTGCCGAGAATATGATCCGCTTATCCGGAGTGCAGGGGATTGAGATTGTTGAGACGGGGCTTCGTCCGGGCGAAAAGCTTTATGAAGAGTTATTGGTAAAGACAGAGGAACTGGACAAGACAGAGAACAGCATGATTTTTATCGAAAGAGATACTGCACTCAGTGCAGCCGAAATTGATGACAAACTTGCAATGTTGAAGGAAGCTTGTGCTACGGATGACGACTTGAAGGCGAAAGAAGTGTTGAGAAAGGTTGTTCCAACGTTCAAAAAACCGGAAGAGGTAAATAAGACGGCATTTAAAAAACAACATAGAGAAAATGAAGAAAATTCGAAAAAGGGAATGAAAGTTGCATTGTTTTAATGAGAATAGAAAGGAAGTATAGATTATGAAAATTCCATTTTCACCACCGGATATTACAGAAGAAGAAGTCGAACAGGTTGCAGAAGCATTAAGATCGGGGTGGATTACAACCGGACCGAAGACGAAAGAGTTAGAGCGTCAAGTGGCAGGACTGTGTGGAACAAGCAGGGCTGTATGCCTGAATTCTCAGACAGCATGTGCAGAGATGACTTTAAGACTACTGGGTGTAACGGAGGGTGACGAAGTAATCGTACCAGCTTATACATATACGGCTACAGCATCAGTAGTATGCCATGTAGGTGCTAAGTTGGTCATGGTAGATGTTCAGGATGATTCATTGGAAATGAATTATGATAAACTGGCAGATGCGATTACAGAAAAAACAAAAGTAGTTATTCCGGTTGATCTGGGTGGCGTTCCGTGTGATTACGATCGAATTTTTTCAGTTGTAGAAAGTAAGAAACATTTATTCCATCCGTCTAATGAATTACAAAAAGCAATCGGAAGAGTAGTAGTGATGGCAGATTCGGCACATGCATTTGGGGCTACATGGAAAAACAAACCGGTTGGAAGCATCGCTGATTTTTCTAATTTCAGTTTTCATGCGGTTAAAAACTTTACAACTGCAGAAGGTGGCGCGGTAGCCTGGAAGAATATTGATGGAATTGATAATGAAGAGATATATCATCAGTATCAGTTGTTATCACTTCATGGACAGTCAAAAGATGCATTGGCGAAGACTCAGCTTGGAGCATGGGAGTATGATATTGTAGGACCATGGTATAAATGTAATATGACAGATGTGACTGCAGGAATCGGTCTTGCACAGATGAAACGATATAAAGGATTACTTGCAAGAAGAAAAGAAATTATTAGAAAGTATGATGAAGCATTCAAACCGCTTGGAATTGAAGTCTTGAATCATTATACAGAAGATCATCAGTCATCAGGACATTTATATATTACAAGAGTTCCTGGTATTTCATTGGAACAGAGACAGGAAATTATTGTGAAGATGGCTGAAGAAGGAATTGCTTGTAATGTGCATTATAAACCATTAGCGATGATGACTGCTTATAAGAATATGGGATTTGATATTAAGGACTATCCGAATGCTTATAAGAGATTTGAGAATGAGATTACATTGCCGCTTCATACGAAATTGACGGATGAAGAAGTGGAGTATGTGATTGAAAAGTATTGTGCGATTGTAAAGCAGTATATATAATATGGGAGTTGGTCCCAGCTGAGAGTATGAGGAATTGTTATGAGAAAATGGGAAGATCTTCCTGAATATATGAAATGTGATGAAGTGAAAGAGTATTATGATATTCTTAGTAAAAAAAAGCTCAGCTTAGTGATGAAACGTGCATTTGATATAGTTGTCGGTACGTGTGTACTTGTTGTGACTGCAATACCGATGATTGTTATAAGTGTTAAAATTGCGACGGAATCTAAAGGCGGAGTGTTTTATAGACAGGAACGAGTTACAACTTATGGTAAAAAATTTAGAATTCATAAGTTTAGAACGATGGTTGCAAATGCTGATCAGATCGGAAGTGCGGTTACTGTTTCGGGAGATAACCGCATTACGCCAACTGGTGCGTTTCTAAGAAAGTATAGATTAGATGAACTGCCACAGATATTTGATGTGTTATCTGGGAATATGAGTTTTGTTGGAACCAGACCTGAGGTAACGAAATATGTGAAGAAGTATACGAAAGAGATGCGTGCTACATTGTTGTTGCCGGCTGGTATTACTAGTGAAGCTAGTATTCAGTATAAGGATGAAGCTGAGCTTTTAGATGCGGCAGATGACGTGGATAGAGTTTATGTGGAGAAGGTGCTTCCGGAGAAGATGAAGTATAATTTGGAGAGTATTAGGAAGTTTAGTTTTTTGAGAGAAATTGCTACTATGGCGAAGACTTTAGTGGCGGTTATGAGGTAAATAGGATGATAGACGGATTAGTGTCAATAATTATGCCTTCTTGGAATACGGGAAAGTTTATAGCAGAATCAATACAATCAGTTGTTAATCAAACATATGAAAATTGGGAGCTAATTATTGTCGATGATTGTTCAACCGATAATACGGATGAAGTTGTGGCAATGTTCAATGATAAAAGAATTAAGTATTTAAAAAATAAAAAAAATAGTGGTGCTGCATTAACAAGAAATAAAGCATTACGAGAAGCTAAAGGTGAGTGGATTGCGTTTCTGGATTCGGACGATTTGTGGACTCCAGAGAAACTTGAACATCAACTGCGCTTTATGAAAAAAAACGGGTATACTCTTTCATTTACGGAATACGAAAAGATTGATGAAAAGTCCAAGCCATTAAATATTTATGTTTCGGGTCCGAAGAAGGTAAATAAGCATAAGATGTATAATTATGATTATATTGGTCAGCTTACAATGATGTATAACGTAAAGAAATTTGGGACTATTCAGATTAAAGATATTAGAAAAAATAATGATTATGCAATAAGACTTCAGCTCTATAAAAAGCCAGAAACATGTGCTTATTTATTGAAAGAAAATTTGGCAAAGTATAGAGTTAGAAAAGTAAGCATTAGCCATGATAAGTTTAGAAAAAAATTTAAAAGTCATTATGATTTGTTTCACATGTGTGATGAAAAGTCGGTGTTAGTTGCTGCGTGGTATACTTGTTGGAATATGTTTTATGGGGTATTAAAGAAAAAAAAATATGAAAAAGAAAGATAGGAGGCTTTATGAGGGTTCAGGTTTTAGTTGCGGCAATGAATCAGTATAATCATTCTTTGCTAGAAAAAATGCATATACAATCAGATGTTATAGTGGGAAATCAGTGCGATTTTAATGGTATAGAACATTTTGAGTATAAAGGATATTCAGCTACATATTTGAATTTTGAGGAACGTGGTGTCGGACTAAATAGAAATAATACGTTGATGAGAGCTACGGGTGATATTTGTCTATTTGCTGACGATGATATGGTTTATGTTGAAAATTATCCAGAGCTTATTGAAAAGGCCTTTTTGGATTATCCAGATGCAGATATTATTGCATTTAATTTAGTGGAGAAGATTCCAACCCGTTATATTATAAAAAAAGCAAAAAGGATTAGATTTTATAATTTCCTGACGTATGGTACTGCTAGAATTGCAGTGAGATTAAGTAAAGTTAGGGAAAATGGTATTTCATTTAATTTGTGCTTTGGAGGTGGAACAGAGCACTGTCATGGGGAAGATAACATTTTTATAGCTGATTGTTTAAAAAGAGGTTTAAAAATGTATGCAGTTCCAGTTAGTATAGCAAATCTTACAGAAGAGAGAGAATCTACTTGGAATAGTGGATATAACAGGGAATATTTTTTTGATCAAGGGGTATTATATAAAACTATATCAAAAAAATTATGGAGATTATTATGTTTGCAAGATGCAGTGCGACATGCAAAAAAAGAATATAAAACCAGTTGGAAAAATGCATATACCTTAATGATTAAAGGTGGCAAGGGGCTGAAATGATGACTAATAAAATAAAAAGGGAAAATGGTGGTTTTTTTTTCCTATTATTAATTAGAATTGTATATGTTGTTACTACGATAAAAATATTAGATGGTTTGTGGTACTATGGTGGAGGATATGATATAAATTTTAATCTTCAAAAAGAAATATTTGCACTATGTATGTTTGCTGCTATGACTTTTTATTTTAAATATAATTATTATGCTAATAATTTTAAAAGCATAGTAATAAAAGTTCTTTTTACATTATATTACATACCACTTAATGCGTCGTTTTCGATTCATGATCAAACAGTGTTGTATTTTGCGATAACAAATATTTATTTTTTCTTATTAATGTTTTTTTGCTGCAAAGCAATGAGAATTGGTACAATTACAATAAGTACTAGAAGTGAGCAGGGGTTTGATAGATATGAAAAATATGATCAAAAAAAATTATTTGATTTGTTGAATAGAAGAGTTGTCCGTGTAGTTTTATTCTCGATATGTTTGTTATGTATAGCTTACAAAATTTCTTATAATGGTTTTTCTTTTTCCTTAAATATATTTGGTGATTCTGTTTATACAACTAGAGAAAGTTATGTCGAAACTATGAATACGCTGGATAGTACGGCAATAGGATATATAGTTACATTAATTATGAATTTAGCTGGTTATACGGTTCCTTTTTATCTATATTTAGCAATTAGAAAAAAAGATTATTTTGCCGGATTTGTTAGTATTATAGCTTTATTATCGATATTTAGTGTTAATTCAAGTAAAAGTGCAATGCTATTTGTTTTTATTGTTTTTGCTATTGGTTTTTTGGAGAAAAATAATCTACTTAGTAAATTTTCAAAATATTTTGAGGTTTGTATTTTTTGTGTCTTAATTCTATCTTTATTTACATATTTAATTTTTAAAAGATATGATTTTTATTTTTTAATATTACGTAGAGAGATGTTTTTACCAGCTTGGCTTGATACAAAATATTATATGTTATTTGAAAATGCTCCGAAACTAGTCTGGTCTCAAGGCACTTTTTTGTTACAAAAGTTAATTCCTAGTATATATTCAACAGGATATTTACAAATGATAAATAATAATTATTTTGGAGGATATGTTCCGTCGCCAAACACAGGTTTGTTTGCAGATGCGTATATGAATTTTGGAATTATTGGTATAATAATATACCCTCTGTTAATTAGCTTTGTTTTAAATAAAAGTGAAGGTATATATCGAAAATATGGTTTGGGTATAATGACTGTTATGGCTGTTAAATTAGCAATTCATTTGACTAATGTACCACTTCTGAGAACAGATTTTATTCTTTCGTATTTTTTGTTTACATTTATTTTATGGCTTGTTTCAAAAGTTAAATAATTAGTAAATGAGGTGATGTTTGGATGGATAAAGAGGAAAAAATAAAAGTTACAGTATATTGTTTGGCATTTAATCATGCTAATTATATAGAACAGACACTTATTGGTTTTGTTTCTCAAAAAACAAATTTTGCAGTAAAATTTGTTATTCATGATGATGCTTCAACAGATAATACTGCTGAAATAATTAGAAGATATGAAAAAAAATATCCAGATTTAATATATGGAATTTATCAACAGGAAAATCAGTATTCAAAAGGAGAAAGAATTTTGGCAAAATTTATTCTTCCGCATGTAAAAGGAGATTACATTGCAGTGTGTGAAGGTGATGATTATTGGTCAGATTCATCTAAATTGCAGAGACAAGTGGATATGTTAGAGGCAAATAGTAATTGCTTTATGAGTGTTCATAAAACAAAAGAGATATATGAAAATGGGATATCGACAGGCTTCTATTTTCCTAATGAAAATTTAGAAACGGGTATTATAGAACGTGATGATTTTTTGAAATTGAGATATGGTTTTCATACAAGTTCCTATATGTTTAGAAAGAATGAATGGGTAGAATATATTAATAATCCACCAAGTTTTAAGACTACATATGGGGTAGGTGATGTCCCTTATCTTTTATATTTTGGTGCGTTAGGAGATGTGGCATATGTTGGTCGAGAAATGTCATGTTATCGTCGAGGGGTTGCAACGAGTTGGACTGTGCATCATGCTAGGTTAAATGTAAAAGAATTAACTAATCATGCATCACAGATTTACAAGATGTATGTTGAATTTGATAAATATACGGATGGACAGTTTAAAGAAATATGTATGAGTCGTGAAGCTGTGTATAAAATGCAAGAAATGGTTTTGAAAGAAAAACCAAGAGAATTGTTAACAAACGAGTATAGACAATTGATACGGTATTTGCCTATAACAAGAAAGGTGTTTTTGGTATTGTCGTTGGTTCTACCTAAAGTATTAAAAAAGGTATATATAAGACATTTGGAGTTTAATAATAACAAATGGCTAAAGAACAGGAGATAATATGAACAGTAAAACAGTTTTTACAAATTTAATATGGAGATTTGCAGAACGTTCGGGTGCACAGTTGGTAAAATTTTGCGTGGAATTAATTCTAGCAAGGATATTGCTTCCAGATGATTATGGACTAATAGCCTTAGTTACTGTTTTTATTACAATATCAAATGTTTTTGTAGATAGTGGGTTAGGAAATGCATTAATTCAAAAAAAAGATGCAGATCAAACTGATTTTTCTACAGTTTTTTTCTTTAATCTTGTTTGGTGTTTGATATTATATGGTTTGTTGTTTTTTCTGGCACCGGTTATAGCTAGCTCTTTTTCCCAACCAGAATTTTCGGCAGTTTTAAGAGTTTTAGGGTTACAGATAATTATTTCTGGAGTGAAAAATGTTCAACAAGCATATGTTTCTAAGAACTTTATGTTCAAAAAATTTTTCTTTGCAACGTTAGGAGGTACAATAGGGGCTGCGGTATTGGGCATATGGATGGCGTATCAGGGGTTTGGTGTATGGGCGTTGGTTGCTCAGCAATTGTTTAATGTAACTGTTGATACAATAATATTGTGGATTACAGTCAAATGGCGCCCATCGAGGGAGTTTTCGTGGAATAGATTTAAAAGGTTGTTTGCCTATGGATGGAAATTGCTAGCATCAAGTTTGCTAGAAGCTGTTTATAATAATATTAGGCAGTTGATTATTGGTCGGTTTTATTCATCGGGAGATTTAGCATTTTATAATAGAGGAAGACAATTTCCAGATTTTATAACATCAAATGTAAATAGTTCTATAGATAGTGTTTTACTACCTACATTAGCATCAATACAGGATAGAAGGGAACAAGTAAAACAAATGACAAGGAGGGCTATCAAAACGAGTACATATATTATGGCTCCATTAATGTTGGGCTTAGCTGCTGTTGCAGAGCCGATGATACGAGTTATACTCACAGAAAAATGGTTACCCGCATTGCCATATCTTAGGATTTTTTGTATAACATTTATGTTTTACCCGCTTCATACTGCAAATTTGAATGCAATTAAAGCTTTGGGAAGAAGTGATTTGTTTTTAAAATTAGAGGTTATTAAGAAAATTATTGGAATTATAGTTTTGATTTTAACTATGAAGTTGGGAGTGATGGCAATGGCATATAGTTTGCTATTTACTACACTGACCAGCCAAATAATTAATTCGTGGCCTAATAGAAAATTGTTGGATTATGGATATATGGAACAAGTAAAAGACATTATACCAAATATTATTTTGGCATGTATGATGGGAATAATTGTATATCCAGTAAAATATATCGAGATAAATAGTTTGTTTATTCTATTAATTCAAATATTCATAGGTATAGTTATATATTTAACAGGATCATTTGTCTTGAAGTTAGATACATTTAATTACTTAGTTGAAATTGTAAGATTATATATAAGAAAAAGGAGTATATAAGATGTCGAAAATATTAGTAACACGTTCTTCGATGCCTTCATATGAAGAGTATTGTGAAGAAATAAAGGATTTGTGGGAGAGTCACTGGATAACGAATATGGGGACAAAGCATCAGAGACTTCAACTTGAACTCGAAAAATATCTAAATGTTCCACACTGTATTCTTTATACGAATGGTCATCTAGCTTTAGAAAATGCTATTGCAGCTTTGAATTTGCCGAAAGGTGGAGAGGTAATTACGACCCCATTTACATTTGCATCAACTACACATGCTATTGTAAGAAATGGACTAATACCGATTTTTTGTGATATAAAAGAGGATAATTATACGATTGATACTGAAAAGATAGAAGCATTAATTACTGATAATACAGTAGCAATTGTTCCGGTTCATGTATACGGAAATATTTGTGATGTTGAAGAGATTGATCGAATTGCAAAAAAATATGGCTTAAAAGTAATTTATGATGCGGCACATGCATTTGCAGTAAAATATAAAGGAAAATCGTCTGCAAGTTTTGGTGATATATCTATGTTTTCGTTTCATGCTACGAAAGTTTTTAATACAATTGAAGGTGGTTGTGCATGCTTTAAAGAAGATTCTTGGGTGACATTATTAAATGACATGAAAAATTTTGGCATACATGGTCCGGAATCCGTGGAATATGTTGGTGGAAATGCAAAAATGAATGAATTTCAAGCAGCTATGGGTTTGTGTAATATGAAACATTTAGATAAAGAAATAGCAAAGAGAAAAAAAGTCGTTATGAGATATAGAGAAAGGTTGTCAGGTGTAGATGGAATAAGGCTTTCAAAAATTCAAAAAGATGTGGAGTCAAATTATGCTTATTTCCCAGTGGTGTTTGATGAATATAAATATACAAGAAATGAAGTCTTTGAGCTATTGGCTGAAAATAACATAGGGGCTCGAAAGTATTTTTATCCATTAACTAACAGCTTTGAATGCTATAGAAATTATCCAACAGCAGGAACAGAAAAAACACCGGTAGCACAGCATATGGCTCTTCGTGTACTTACTCTTCCTCTCTTTGCAGATCTTAGTTTGGCGGATGTGGATAGGATTTGTGATTTGATTTTAGATTAAGAATATAACTTACATAAGGAGGACGAGAAAATCATGGATTTAAGTAGTTCAGGTAAAACAATTGCAAAATTGCGAAAATCTGCAGGATTTACTCAGGCCTCTTTGGCTGAACGGCTTGGAATTAGCGATAAAGCGGTTTCAAAATGGGAAAGAGGAATGTCTTTCCCAGATACATCGCTTTTGAATAGGCTTTGTATTTTACTTGATACAGATATAGAAAGTATATTGTATGGACAAGAACAGTCAAATCATGGGATGGGAATTTTAATATTAGATAAAAACATTTCACCAGAGATAATAGTATATAATAAACCGCTAATACATTATTTGATTTCACAATTTTTACTTGTTGGAATACGAGAAATAGTAATTGTAGGAAAGTGTATTCCATTACAATTAAAAGATATCAAAATTACAATTGTACCAACACTAAACCAGCGGTTTACTAAGAATAAATTCGTAATTTATGGAAATCAATTTTTATATGGGCCTAATTTGACAAAACATTTTATGAGAGCAATGTCGAGAAAATCACTTACGGTGATTGCGGCAATGAAGGCTAAGGGCGATTATGCTTTAAAGGTTGATAATGACAGAAAGGCTGTCCTTTCTAATGAATTTAATATTAATAAGTATTATGCATTGCCATACGTATTTAATACAAATGTCGAGAAAATACGACCTTTTGAAGAGATAGTAAATGAAAGAGTAAATGTTGAAACAATGGTCAGGGGAATGGTTCATTTTAATTTAAATTGTTTTGAAAAACTCTACGAAATGGCAGGGTTTATTAGAATGATGGAAGAAAATACAGGGGAAAAAATTGCAGATATTACAGATATTGTTGAAAGAAGAACTAGAGTAAACTAATGGTAGGTTTATCTGACAAATTTAAAAGCTATAATTTTAGTAAAAGATGTATAAAATAGAGGTGTTATAAAGAAATGTATAATTTAAAAGGAAAAAAACTATTAATTCTGGCCGGTGCAGGAGTTCATAATAAGGTTGTAAGAGCCGCAAAAGAGATGGGAATTTATACAATTGTAACAGATTATTTACCGGATTCTCCTGCAAAAAAATTGGCGGATGAAGCGTGGATGCTGAATATTACAGATGTTGATGCTATTGTAGAAAAATGCAAGGAGGAACATGTAGATGGCGTTATGAATTTTTGCATTGATCCAGCTCAAAAGCCGTATTATGAAATTTGTAAACGCCTTAACTTACCATGTATAGGAACAAAAGAAACATTTGATGTTTTAACAGATAAAAGAACATTTAAAGATTATTGCGTTCAACATGGGGTTGATGTAATACCAGAATATACAGAAGAAGATGTAATGAAAGGCAATGTTGAATACCCATTATTTATTAAACCGACAAATAGTAGAGGGTCTCGTGGACAGTCAGTTTGCTATTCTAAGGAAGAGGCAATAAAGGGCATTGCTTTCGCAAAAACGGAATCCTCAGATGGTGGATTTGTTTGTGAAAAATACATGGAGAAGTATCAGGATATCGGCTCTGCTTTTTTTGTGGTTGATGGAGAACCTTATTTAGTAAAATTTGGTGATCGGCATTTGGGCAAACCAGAAGATAATTTGAACAAGCAAGTAGTTTGTACAAAATTACCATCGGATAGTTCTGATATGTTTGAAGCGTGTGTGATTGATCGTGTAAAAGAAATGATTAAATCACTTGGAATAAAATTTGGACCAGTTTTTTTACAGGGATTTGTAGATGGTAATACGATTCGTTATTATGATCCTGCTCAACGAATGCCGGGCGGGGATTATGACGTGATTTTGGAAAAGGCAACAGGATTTAGTACTGTTCGTTCATGGATTACATTTGCTTTGACTGGGGATGTAAAAGGGGCAATAGGTAATCCGAAACAATGTTATCGCTTAAATGGTGGGACTGCATTGTTACTTACGGTTACTGTGAGACCAGGAAAAATGGAAAAAATCCTTGGTTTTGATGATGTGTTGAAAATGTCTCATGTCATTTATGGAAGACAAATTATACCAGAAGGAGAAATAATTCCGGCGACAGGAGATATTGCACAAAGAGTTGCGGCCTTTGGGTTACTTATTGATAGGGACGTGGATATTCAAGAGTGTTTGGATTCAGTCTATAATACATATCGTGTATTAGATGAAAATGGTAATTCAATGGTTATTTCAAAATATAGATACGAAGGTGAAAAAAATGAAAAATAATAAATCAGAATATTTAATTAAGTTACTTGATTTTATAGAATGTGATTTTGACACTTTTTCTGATGATGTTAAAGCACAGGCGAAAAAGATGTTTTTGGATCTTGCAGGAGTAATTTGTGCCGGAGCTAAGAACAACACAGCACAAACCATAGCAGCATATGTTAAGGAAAATTATCCAAACGGAGAATATACAGTGCTGGGATCGGGAAATAAAACTAACCTTATAGGAGCAGCACTTGCAAATGGCATGGCAGCTAATGCGTTGGATTTGGATGATGGTTATTCTTTATTAAGAGGACATCCAGGGGCAGGGTTCTTTGGGGCACTTATTTCGGCGGCAGAAAATGCAAAGTGTACTTATGGAGAATTTTTAGCTGCAGTTGTTGTTGCATATGAGATTTCCATCAGACAAGGATATGCTATTAGAGACTTTTATGGCTGGGATCACAGCTCTGGAAGTTATGGAACTTTTGCAACAGCTGCTTCAGTGGGTAAATTGTTAGGACTGAATAGAAATGAAATGGAAATGGCACTTGGAATTGCTGACTTTATTATGCCGGTAACTCCTGCAAAGCGTTCTTGTTATATACCATCTACAAACAAAGATGGCATATATTGGGGACAACATGCAGGAACACAAGCGGTAATGATGGCTAAAGCTGGAATCACAGGAAAAAATCCAGTTATTCTTGATGATGAGTATCTTCATTACATTGATACACTTGGAGAAAAGTTTTATTTCTTCAATTTGTATATTAAATTTTATTCGTGCTGTAGATGGGCGCACAGTCCGATTAAAGCAGTTAAAACAATAATGGAGAAAAATTCTATTGTAGCGCAAAACATTGCTAAGGTAGATATTTATTCGTTTGGGAATGCGGGAACATTGTATAGAAATGCGCCTAAGAATGAGGATGAAGCCCAGTATAATATTATTTATCCGATTGTAGCACAAATATTATTTGGTAATTGCGGTCCGTTGGAGAGCAGTACAGAAAAAATGTATGATGCCAGAGTGGAAGATGTGATTAAAAAAATTGAATTTCATCATGAACCAGAATATGACAAAGTATTTCCGGGAAAACGCTTAAGCCGAGCAGAAATTACAACAAAGGATGGGGAGACTTTCAGATCGGAAGCTTTTGAACCAGATGGGGATCATAATGCAGATGTTAGTATAGATGATATTGTTAAAAAGATTTATAGTATTAACGGAGCGTATTCATCAGAGAAAAATATTAATAATATGGTTAGTAAAATATTGGAGACGGATTATGAAGAACCATTTAGCGATATTTTGAATGCAATTCAGAAATGTGCGATTGAGAATAATATTCCAGAGTTAAAGCACGTATAAGGAGATTGTGAAATGAGCAGAGTTGATTTGGTATATCTTAATGAAGAGGATATGATTGAAGCTGGTGTTAAAGACATGAGCAAGTGTATAGATTGTATTGAAGATATGTTTGTTCTTCTTCAAAAAAAAGATTATAGGATGGGAGGAGAACACGCTAATGAACATGGTATTCGTGTTTCTTTTCCTAAGACAACAGATATTGAAGGAATGCCTACGCATAAGCCAGATTTTAGGTTTATGGCAATGCCAGCTTATCTCGGGGGAAGATTTAAAATATTTGGAATTAAAAGTTATGGATCAAATCCAGATAACGCACAGAAGGGGTTACCAAGATCTATACTTATGATGCAGTTACTGGATGCAACGACAGGTGCACCTTTGGCATATATGTCGGCTAACATTCTTAGCGCTATGAGAACAGGTGCAACATCAGGAGTTGGTGCAAGATACCTTACGGTAAAAAATCCTAAGACGGTGGCAATTATAGGACCAGGAACGATGAGTAGATATACATTAGATGCGTTTATGTCTGCACAACCTTCTATAGATACAATCAGAATCAAGGGAAGAAGTCATAGAGGGATAGATTCCTTTATGACATATTGTAAAAATAAATATCCAGGCATTAAAAAGTATGTTGTATGTGATGAGCTTGCTGAGGTATGTAAAGATGCTGATATTGTATTTTATGGAACAACCAATGCCGCAAAATATGAAGATAATCCAACTGTAAAGAAAGAATGGCTTAAGAAAGGTGCACTGGTTATTTCTGCATCAGCATTGTTGGTTGATACGGATTTTCTGTCGGATAAGGATGTAAAACTTATTGCGGATAACTATGAAATGTATGATGAATGGGGAGAAGGACAGCCGCTTCCTACTCAAAAGAATGTATCTACTCTTTTAGGGATGGGATTTTACGATGCTGTTAGGGAGAAAAAAATATCCAGAGATTCTATTACAGAAATAGGAGAAATTCTTATTGGTGAAAAAAAGGGGCGAGATAGGGAAAATCAAATTATTCTTTATGCAGTTGGCGGGATGCCTATTGAAGATGTCGCATGGGGACATGACGTCTATCAGAATGCGCTTAAAAAAGAAATTGGTATGAAACTGAATGTTTGGGAAATTCCTGCACTTTAATGAAAATATTATAAATAACTAAATGTGTTAACTTCCAATTGTAGGTACAACTAAACAAAGAACTGTTGCATATCAATTGTTAAAAACTGTGAACTTCCAGAAATAAGTACAACTCAATGAAAATGAGGAAATAAAAAATCAGAAGAAAATTCGGGGTCAGACCGTGCGCCCAGTTAATGGCATATAATCCGGCAGGTGGAAATCCTGTCAAATAAGTTGCTAGCCACAGCATTTGAAGCGAGTCTTGGGTGTATGACGGTAACGGCATATGCTAAGTGTAGACAGCAAGGTAATAGGGATAGCTATAGAGCACCGAAATCCCATAAATCAGAGTGCCGACTTTGTGGTCTGGAAGGAAGGCAAAACACGGGTTTATCGTAATGGCGAGATTTCACGTGGCTCTGCGGTGTTGGAGGGAACTATTCATGTTATACAAGGATTATATGTCAACTGTGGGAGAACCTGCATTTTCCTTCCGTAGTGTGTAAAAGGAAGGTATGCCCCACAACCAAAAGAAGAAAGGCAAAAGAAATGCAGGTAGTCGGAGGCCCGAAAAGTACTGATGAAGGAATGAACAAAATAAATGCCGGAGGGAAGTCGAGATAGAACTGTTCCTCGCAGTTCTGGCCTGCGAAACCATATCAAAGAGGAAACATTAGCTATACACAGAGATAGGAGAACTAATGGAAACGAAATTGGCGAGAATATCACAATTATCAAAAGAGAATCCAGACATGGTCTTTACGTCACTGGGACATCTCATTAACAAAGAGATGCTTCAGAGTTACCAACTATGGTAATGCCCTAAAGGTGTATGCACTGCTTTATCCTAATAAGTTAGAAGTAGTCAATCCCAGAAAGTAGCCTGATTACAGCTACATACACAAAGAATTAGCAAAGCTAGGTGTAAATCTCACCCTATTGTGGACGGAATACTACTCCGATTGCTATACATCTAAGTTGACGCCATACATGTGCAGTTTTGTGACAAATATCGCAAATGGGCAAAGCTCACAAAAGCAACGATGCGTATCACACATAAAATTGGAGATGCTATGCAGGTTGATTAGGCTGGTACAACCATTCCTTATTACGATCATATAACTGACGAAGTTACGGATTCTTATTTGTTCGCCGCAGTTCTGCCTTGCAGTTGTTAAGCATATGTAGAAGCTTGCGACGATATGAAAACAACCAACTGGCTTCTATGTCATGTACATGCTTATGAGTACTTTGGTGGAGTTACCAGGCTTTTAATTCCGGACAATCTCAAAACAGGTGTTTCTAAGAAAACAAGGTATGAAACAATTCTTAACAAAAGTTATGCTGAGATACTTCTAATGAAAATGGGGATTGATGCACCAAGTAGGAACGTTTATAATTATTTTATTACAACATCAGGGGCAAAGGTTTATAATTTATCCTTGATGCTGTAATAAGACGATTATAAGGGGAATTAGATCAAGGAGGAGGCATCATGGGCTTACAAGCAACGAATGCAGGAATTGATTTTCAACAAAGAGTATCTGCATATATGATGATATTGATGGAGTTTGATATGGATATTTCACTGGCTTTGCAAGTGAATAAAAGTAATACAATAAAGGAAATAAATTTTGAAGATTGTGAAAGCATTGATGATTTAGTTATTACTTTGGATTCAGGAAAAAAATTATACTTTCAGATGAAAAGAACAATATCATTAAGCGATGATGCTGAATCCGAATTTTACGGTGTATGTGAGCAGTTTGTGAAACAATTTTTAAAACAAAATGAAAATGATCTGGCATATATATTGGCTATAAGAACTGAGTCATCAAAGGCAATTTCGGTAAAATTGAAAAGAATTTTGGAAGGAATACGATTAGCTAACAACTTAGAAGTGATAGATAAATTAAATAGAGAAGAAAGAACAATATTTGGCAAAGTGAGTGCTAATATTAAAACGATTTATAAAAAATATACAAGTAAAGACATTTCTGAAGATGATTTGCTGAAACTACTTTTGCGTATATATGTTGAATTGTTTGATATAGAGAGCGGAGAAGAGTACGAAAAAACGATTAAGTTGATCCTTTGGAATTTAATAGAAGTTGATGTGGAGTTATTTTGGAGAACATTTATATCAAAAGCAGTTGAATATGGTGCTAATAGAAGATGTCTATCGCAAGAAAATTTGAAAGAGCAGTGTAAATCATATTTCAAGGAGAATAAAACGGAAAGTAATATATTGACAGAACCTTTTTGGGGGAGAGTATGGAAAGAAGGATGTAAAGATATTGAAGTACAAATTGATTACGTACTTGCAATTCCAACACAAACTACAAGAGAAGAAATGTCGATAGAAGAGGATACCATTTTTTACTTTGAATTGTATCGATTTGATGATAGCAAGAAAAAAGATTCATTAAAGTATATAGCACCGAACAAGATGATATGGCAAAATGGTCTGGAGTTTGAAGTGTTATTTCGGTGTTCATCTCAATGATTTTACCGTGGTTGATAAAGAGAGACGATTGATAATCCCAATCAATATCTATCAATAAAAGTTTAATGGAGCAGGCATTTTTATTTTATGTGAACTTCTAGAAATAAGTACAACTCAATAAAAATCTGGAACAAAAATTCTTAAAAACACATGAATAGAGGAATATTCGGGGTCAGACCGTGCGCCCAGTTAAGGGCATATAATCCGGCAGGTGGAAATCCTGTCAAATAAGTTGCTAGCCACAGCATTTGAAGCGAGTCTTGGGTGTATGACGGTAACGGCATATGCTAAGTGTAGACAGCAAGGTAATAGGGATAGCTATAGAGCACCGAAATCCCATAAATCAGAGTGCCGACTTTGTGGTCTGGAAGGAAGGCAAAACACGGGTTTATCGTAATGGCGAGATTTCACGTGGCTCTGCGGTGTTGGAGGGAACTATTCATGTTATACAAGGATTATATGTCAACTGTGGGAGAACCTGCATTTTCCTTCCGTAGTGTGTAAAAGGAAGGTATGCCCCACAACCAAAAGAAGAAAGGCAAAAGAAATGCAGGTAGTCGGAGGCCCGAAAAGTACTGATGAAGGAATGAACAAAATAAATGCCGGAGGGAAGTCGAGATAGAACTGTTCCTCGCAGTTCTGGCCTGCGAAACCATATCAAAGAGGAAACATTAGCTATACACAGAGATAGGAGAACTAATGGAAACGAAATTGGCGAGAATATCACAATTATCAAAAGAGAATCCAGACATGGTCTTTACGTCACTGGGACATCTCATTAACAAAGAGATGCTTCAGAGTTGTCATCTTCAAATGGATGGGGAGAAAGCTGTAGGAATCGATGGAGTTACAAAAGAGGAATATAGTAGAAACCTGGATGAGAACATAGAAAACCTGATAGAACGTTTAAAGAAGAAATCCTACAAACCCAAACCGGCAAGACTGGTAGAGATACCAAAGGATAATGGAAAGACGCACCCTCTTAGTATCTATTGTTATGAAGATAAACTGGTGCAGGAAGCACTGCGCAGGATACTGGAAGCGGTATTTGAACCATTGTTTTATGACGAAATGATGGGATTCAGACCTAACAGAGGATGCCATAGGGCAATCCGTAAACTGAACACGATGCTGGAAAGAAAGCCGATCAGTTATGTGTTAGATGCGGATGTTAAAGGATTTTTCCAACATCTTGACCATGAATGGATTATCCGCTTCATAGAATCAAAGATTAAAGACCCTAATATCACCCGGCTTGTCAGGCGTATGCTGAAAGCAGGGATTATGAACGATTACCAGTTCGAAGCAACAGAGGAAGGAAGCGGACAGGGTTCTGTCTGTTCACCGGTCATCTCGTGTATCTATATGTCAGAGTATACGATTGATAAATGTGAACGATTCGTTTCGCAAAGAGCCGGATGCGGGAAAGCCGCACGTCCGGAATTCTGTGAGGGGTGTACGACCGTAAGGGGTGCACCTACTCGACCCATGAAAGATATACTGCCGGAAGGTCGTACAAAACCGTGGGGAACCGGTCAGGCCGTGCTTGTAGCAAAGAAGATCATCAAGACTCCTTCATTGTCATCAATGCAGATGATTACTATGGCAAGGAAGGTTTTAAGGCTGTTCATGAGTATCTGCTAAATAGCGGCAAGTCTTGTATGGCAGGATTTGTTGATTTCTTTAAGAATGAAGTTCCGGCTGATCCAATGAAAGCGGAATATCTGATTCCAACTTTTATTGGTGAATTATTAGCAGAAAATAAGATGTCAGTCAAAGTATTACGCAGTAATGATAATTGTTATCCAGCAAATCATCGTGAAAGTGATATTATTCTCAATCATGTAAAACAGCAACAAGAGGCCTTACCTATTGATATAAAGGTGCTGGCATTGGATGGCGGTTATGATGTTGGGGCTGTTCATAGAGGACTGGAATTACTTGGAATCGAAGGCTATACAGCAATTCGCGAATACCAGAATAATGCTTTAAAAAAGGGATTTACATATAATCAAGATAAAGACTGCTTTGTATGCGAAAATCAGAAAGAGTTAAATTTTCAAAGGCTTGTCTTCAAAAGAAGCACCTTGAATTATTATAGACTGTATTCTCGTGCCCGTAAACTGTGTAAAGATTGTCCACGACTTTCTATTTGCGAAATAGATCAAGGAGCTATTCGGATCAACGCCAGTGGGAATTATCCTGCATTTCATCGTAATAAACTAAAATATCATACACCTGAATATGTCAAAGTAATGCGTTTAAGAAAAATATGGGCTGAAGGCACTTTTTCAGTCTTAAAAAGGGAACACAATTTAAAAAGAATCCATAAAAGAGGGATTATTCGTGCGGAAGAAGAATGCCTCTTTTCAGCTATGGCATTAAATCTAAAACGACTGGTTAAGGCTATGTAATCAAAGCCTTAACCAGTCATTTTTTGAATATTTGATTAAATTCACAAGTGAGAAATCGCGAATATAAGTAGTTTGTCAACAGGTCCATAATTCTGTGTAAACTAAATACGTGATATGTATCCTCTTGGATTGATGTTAAAATAAATATTAATTCAGGAGGATATTTTTATGGCAAGAAGAAGAAAAATGACACCAGAAAGAAGAGAGTTTATTAACGGCTTATTGGTGTTAGAGCCCGGAGAAATTAACCATTCAGAGTCCGGAAGAAACAGCCAATTGGA
>ERZ1106941.934-NODE-934-length-36703-cov-6.107973_pt1 | contig 36703 bp, 34 predicted proteins | sample MGYA00403670_ERZ1106941 | MGnify/ENA primary metagenome ERZ1106941 (study PRJEB35170, sample SAMEA104062400) | human gut metagenome | biome: human gut; feature: human-associated habitat; material: faeces | place: Denmark | collected 2012-06-04 ...
ATAAACGCTGAAGGCATCTAAGCGTGAAGCCCCCCTCAAGATGAGATATCCCATCGTAAGAGTAAGACCCCTTGAAGACGACGAGGTTGATAGGGCAGGGGTGGAAGTGCTGTAAGGCATGGAGCTGACTGCTACTAATCGGTCGAGGGCTTGACCAAAAGGTCAGGGTAGGAAATGGTAATAGGTTTGGATGAAAAGTTTGTGTGCAGTTTTGAAGGTACAGAAATGCCTTTATAATATGGCGGAATAGCTCAGCTGGCTAGAGCACACGGTTCATACCCGTGGTGTCGAGAGTTCAAATCTCCCTTCCGCTATTTGCTTAGCTATCACTGAAAAGTGATAGCTTTTTTGTTTACCAGTCCACTTCAAAGAACAAAACGAAGCTGCGAAGCAGCGAGAGCACGGAGTGTGGGTTTTTTGAATGGGCGTCCCGTGAACCTAAATAAAAGTAAGAAGGAGATAAATTTCATGAAGTATCAGATTTCAATGGCACCTATGGAAGGATTGACAGGTTATGTCTATCGTAGGGCGCATCATGCATATTTTGCACCGCTTGATACCTACTATACGCCATTTATTTCAAATAAGAAATTAGGAAGTCGTGAACGTCATGATGTGTTGCCAGAACATAATGAGGGAATGCATGTAATTCCGCAAATTCTGACCAATCGTGCTGATGACTTCTTGGAAATTGAAAAGCAATTGTATGAATATGGATATCGAGAGGTGAATCTCAATTTAGGATGTCCGTCTGGGACAGTAACTGCAAAAGGACGTGGGGCAGGTTTTTTAGCATATCCAGAAGAGTTGAGCAAATTTTTGGATCAGATATATTCAAAAACGAGAATGAAGATTTCTGTAAAAACAAGGATTGGCATTTCATCAGAGGAGGAGTGGCCACAGTTATTAACACTGTTTAACCAGTTCCCAATTGATCATTTGATTATTCATCCTCGTTTGTTACAGGATTTTTATAAAGGTTATCCTCATATGGATGCTTATCAGTATGCAAAAGAGCATAGTTTATCCCCAATTTTTTATAATGGAGATATTCATTTTGTGGATAAGTGGAATGAAATAAAGGGTGGTCTTGGGATACAGACAAAAGGTGTTATGCTAGGTCGTGGCTTACTTATGAATCCTGCTCTTGCAGAAGAGATTAATCATGAAATGGAAGAAGGCGTTAGCGAAAAAAGGAACGTGGAGAAAACGCTGTCATCTGAGCGATTGAAGAAATTTCATGATGCGATTTTAGACGGATATTGTGAGGAGATGTCAGGAGATCGCAATGTTTTATTTAAGATGAAAGAGTTATGGGTTTATCTGGGAAATGGTATCCAGGCATCGCCTAAGCTATTGAAACAGATTAAAAAGTCTAACTCTGTGAGAGAATATAAAATTGCATCGGATGCAATTTTTCGAGAATATAATTAAAAATAATGTAAAATTAAAAAGCTTTTCTACTCTAAAATGTTAGGGTAGAAAGGCTTTTTTTGTGTAAAAGTAAAAATATAAACTTACACAATATGTATTATACATACAATACGGATGCTTATTATTAAATAAATAGAAAAAACATTGACTTTAACTATCAATCTGTTAAAATGTGCTCATCAGTAAATTTTAATTTATTATGAATGAAATTTTAGTGGTAAAAATACCAGTGAAAAAGAAAGGAGAAAGTGTGCATATGAAAAAGGTAGTGGCAATGTATGAGCAGGAAGAGGCGTATGGAAAAAATCTTGCAGAATATGTGAACCGCAAGGAAAATATGCCATTTGAATTGCAGGTATTTTCGCAGGCAGATAAGCTGTCAGATTATCTGCAGGGGCATACACCGCAGCTTCTCCTTCTTTCTGAAGAAAGCAGTTTGGAATCGTATGGAGAGATGTCTGTGAAAACGCAGGATGTTTTATATTTAACTGAACATAAAGAGCAGGCACGTGATCATAAGGAAAACCATATTTATAAATATCAGCCTACTGATCAATTATTAAATCAATTGATGCAGCGTATGAGTGATCATGACAAACGGGACAGTCCAGTAATGCAGGAATCGTGTCCTATATACGGTGTGTATTCTCCGATAGGAAGATGTGGAAAGACAACATTTTCTCTTTTGCTTGGGGAGCTGTTGGCGCGCAAGCGGTCAGTCTTATATATCGGTTTTGATGAATTGCCGTTTTGGGATGAGGAAGAGAATATATCAGAGGAGCAAGGTGAAAAAGGAACGCTATCAGATGCCTATTTTTACTGGCAAAGACAAAAATTAAAGGAAAAATTGCCATTACTTGTATCACATTGGCATGGAGTTGATGTGCTTACCGGAATGAATTGTCCAGAGGATCTATGTGCAATACAGCCAGAAGAATGGAGCCAGTTGATTTTAAAAATTGCGCAGGAGACAGAATACGCAGCGATTGTTTTAGATATTGGATCAAAGCTGTGGCTTGCAGATTCGATATTTTTGATGTGTTCTCAGCTATATGTGCCAGTGCTTTCAGAACGTTTGGCAAAAGATCAGCAAAAACGTTTTGAGCTTTGGCTTGAGAAAAATGGTAGTGATGAGCTTTTGCAGCGTATGCAGATTGTAACGCTGCCTCAGTGTGCGCAAAATGGAACAATGAAGGAACGGTTAGAATACGCTCTGTGGGGAGAAGCAGGAGATTATGTGCGCAATTTAATAAAGAGCGAGTGGTAAATAAAATGAAAAAATGCGATGATGAGCTGTTTTCGCTGAAAGGTCAAAGAAACAGTAATGAAGACGATGAAAAACAACGGCAAAATCTTTTTGGATTGTTGCGTACCCAAGTAGTGGAGCAGCTTGATATGACAAGAGAGCTGACAGATGATGAATTGTATGCAAGCATTGATGAGGTTTTGATGATGCCGCAGTACAGAAAACAATTTTCAGTGCGGGTTTTGACGCAGCTAAGACAGGCATTGTATGATTCATTTCGAAGGCTGGATGTATTAAGTGAGGCATTAGATGACCCGGAAGTGACAGAGATCATGGTCAATGGTTATGATCAGATTTATGTGGAAAAGCAAGGTGAGTTAGTTCGTTTTCCTAAGGCATTTTCATCGCAGGGGAAATTAGAGGATGTAATTCAGCAAATTGTAGCGAAAGTAAATCGCCGGGTAAATGAGGCAAATCCAATGGCAGATGCTCGCCTTGAGGATGGATCACGAGTAAATATTATTCTTCCTCCAATCGCGCTCAATGGTCCGATTCTTACGATCAGGCGATTTGCAAAGCATCCTCCTGATATGCACCAACTAATAAAATGGGGTGCATTGTCAGAGGATGTAGCGCAATTCTTAGCGAATCTGGTGCGAGCACGCTACAATATATTTATATCAGGAGGAACAGGTTCAGGAAAGACTACATTTTTGGGAGCACTTGCGGAGTATATTCCTGATCAGGAGCGTGTTGTCACGATAGAAGATTCCGCAGAGCTTCGTTTATATCATATCCAAAATCTGGTTCGATTAGAGTCAAGAAATGCAAGCCAGGAAGGAAAATATGAAGTGACAATTCGGGACTTGATTAGAAATAGTCTGCGTATTCGTCCTGATCGTATTGTTGTCGGAGAGGTACGAGATGCGGCTGCGCTAGATATGCTTCAAGCGATGAATACTGGTCATGATGGTTCACTTTCAACGGGTCATGCCAATAGTGCACAGGATATGATGACACGTCTTGAGACAATGGTTTTGATGGGAGTGGAGCTTCCGCTTGCAGCAATAAGGGGACAAATTGCCTCGGCAATTGATATTGTAATTCATTTGGGGCGTTTACGAGATCGTTCCCGAAAGGTACTTTCTATTCAGGAAGTTACTGGTCTTGACGAAAAAGGAAATGTAACACTGTCTGTACTGTATCAATTTCAGGAAACGGGGGTTGTGGATGGAAAGATCACAGGAAAACTCGAGGCGGTTCATTCACTTAAAAACTGCGAAAAACTTAAGAGCGCAGGAATTGTATTGTCTTCCTGAGGTATTAGGCTTTAAGGAGAAGCTTTTGTATGGAGCTGTGGGAGCAGCAGGCTGGTTAGGGCTTACTTATATTTTTTATCATGATTTTTTGATAGGATTTATTTCAATGCTACCGTTTCTTTATTTTTTCTTTCGATGGATTAGAAAATCGCTGCATGAAAAGCAAATACAGCGTATCAGACGCGAATTTCAAGAATTAATTCAATTGTTATCTGGTGCATTTAGGACTGGCCATTCAGCAGAAAATGCAATGCAGGAGGCTTCTGAGCAGCTATCTATGATGGAAGGAGAAACTGCTTATATGGTTCAGGTTATGCAGACAATGCTTACAAAAATGAGTTTGGGAGAACCTGCTGAGCAGGTATGGCTGTCGTTTGCAGATGCATGTGAGATAGAAGAAGTAAAAGAATTTGCAAAAGCTTTTGCGCTTGCTAAAAGAAGTGGTGCATCAATGCCATTTATTTTGCAGAAAATCGCTAGTCAGCTTGTATTGAAAGTGCAGACGCAGTCTCAGATAGAGACAATGCTTGCAGGGAAAAAGCTAGAACAAAAGATTATGAATTTGATGCCGGTTGGAATCCTTTTATATTTATCTGTTACATCACCGCAGCTGCTTAGTGTAATGTATGAGACGATGACAGGAAAGATGATTATGACAGTGTGCCTTTTTATTTATATAACGGCATATCTTCTTTCTGAGAGGATAACGAGACTAGAATAGTCTGTAATTAAGGATGCTGTAACTAAAACAAGAAAGAATGAAGTTGCTGAAAGGCAATAATAGGGAGGTGTGCTGCATGGCGTTGTTTTTTAGTTGTCTGATGGTGGGATTAGTAGTAATTGCTGTATGGAAACGAAATTATAAAAAGGAAACAATTGACAACATTCTGAGTGAGGGAAACAAAAAAGAATGGTTACGGTTTTTATTTCCAATGGGACTGTGGATTTATGATTTGCTATCAAAGAAGCAGCCAGCTCAAAATGAAGAAGAAAGAGAGTGGGCAAAAGCCTTATATGTAAGAGAGGATGCAAAGAAAAAGCTGCAGCTTCAAGGCGCAAGGCAGATGGTAAATTTCTGGATATGTTTATTTTTTGCGAGTGTGCTTGGAATTGCTGTTTCATTTCTTCCAGATACACAAATACAAAAAACAGAGTTAGAACGTCCGGAGTTTGGACAGACAAAAGACTATAGTTTGACAGTGGAAGGTTTAGAAGAGGGAGATCAGACCATTCACGTAAGTGTAGATGGAAAAGAACCAGAGACACAAGGTATGATGGCTGTGTTTGATGATGCATTTGATTCAGTAAAAGAACAGATTTTAGGAGAAAATGAATCACTTGAAAATGTTCAGACTAATCTTTCTCTCGTTTCTTCCACAATTTATGGAATACGTGTGGCGTGGAAAAGCTTAACTCCAGAACTTTTGGATGATTTTGGCGTGATTCAAATACAAGATATCCCTCCAGAAGGTGTTACTGCTCAGCTTCAGGTAAAGCTATCTTATTCTATGTATGAACAGTATTACACGCTTGATGTGAGACTGATGATGCCAAAGAAGGATGCGCAGTATTATATGATGCTTTTGACAAAACAGTTAAAGGATGAAAATAATAATACGAAAACAAAGTCTATAGTGACGCTTCCTGAAAATATAGAAGGAAAGAAGTTAACCTATAAAACAGTGCAAACACAGCCGATCCGCCTGATGCCAGCGCTATTTTTACTATTGCCGTTTATTTTATATGAAATTGCAAGGCAAAAAAGGAAAGAAGCATTTGAGAATCGAAATAAACAGCTGATAGCTGATTATCCTAATTTTGTGTTTGAGTTAGGATTGATGATTCAGTGTGGATTAAATGTACGCGCGGCATGGAATCGTTTGACTGCAGAATATGAAGAAACACAGCATAAATGCAAGGGATATCAACGTTATCTGTTTGAAGAAATGCTTGTTACCCGAAATCAGATAGAGGCAGGTGTAAATGAAGCAGCAGCATATGGTGCATTTGGAAGGAGGTGCAGAGCACACTGCTATTTGAAGTTAGGAAGCAGCCTTGAACAGAATTTGCGTCAAGGAATATCGGGATTAGAGCAGCAGCTTGATCAAGAACTGACACAGGCGTTAGAACAGAGAAAAAACCAGGCAATACAGGATGGTGAGCGTATGGAAACCAAAATGTTGTTTCCGATGTTTCTTTTGCTTGGATTAGTAATGGCTATAGTAATGATACCTGCATTTATGAGTATGTAGTGATTAAAAATAAAGAATTACGGAAGGAGGTATATTTCGATGGAAGGAATTAAAAAACATAAGGTTTTTTGTCGTATCACTGATGGCGCAGTGAAGAAAATTAGAAGATTTAGAAATAATACAAAGGGAGTTACTACTGTTGAGGTGATCTTAGTTCTTGTAGTGCTTTTGGCAATTGTTGTAATTTTTAGAGAACAGCTTACCGCTATCGTAACTGGAATTTTTAGTCATGTAAATAGTACAGTAAGTGAATTGTATGGATGATGAAAAGGTTACATGAGAAAGCCAGTATAACTGTATTTTTATCGCTGCTGCTTGTACTATTTATTGGATTTATTATGATGATGACAGAGCATGCGAGGATATTTGGACTTCGTCAGCACCTAGTCTGTGCTACAGACTCTGCAATGGATTCATTATTTTCTATGTATGATCGTGAATTACTTAATGAATTTGATTTAATGCTTTTAAATGAAAATGAATTAAGTAATAATCAAGATATAGAGGAGGTTGTAAGCAAATATTTGACGATGAACGCAAATCCAAAACAAGACCATTTGCTTTTATCTGGGAATCTATATAGAGGAACAAGCAGCACTGCAGAGATTGAAAATACGGTTTCAGTCATTGAAAATGAAGGAGAATTATTTGCCAGAAGCGTACTGGAATTTATGAAATACCGCACACTTGGAATTGCGGTTGAAAAAGTACAAGAGCAGCTTGAAGAGCTGGAAATGGGTGATGATGCGAAGACAATGGCAAAAGAGCAGCAGGAACTGGAACAAGAAAGTTTTGATGAGCAGTTTTTGGAAAAAACGAATGACGAAAAGAAGAAGTATGAGGAAGCGATAGAAGAAAGCTGGCTTGAAAAATTAGAAAAGCTCAAGGAAGATGGTTGGCTGAATTTTGTACTGCCGTTTGATCAGGCTGCATCAGGATATGTTATTGAGGCAGAGGATCTTCCATCAAAGTGGAGAACTGTAAATTTTACATGGTATCACTCTGCGATTAGTGAAATGGAAGAAAGTTTTTTGTTTACAGAATATCTTTTAGAGCATTGCCGCAGTTTTACAAGTACAGGCGAGACAAATAAAATGGCATATGAGCTAGAATATATACTAAATGGCAAAACAAGTGATAAGGAAAATTTAAAATCAACAGTAAATTCACTTCTTTTAATGAGAGAGGGACTGAATTTATTTTCTGCATGGAAGGATCCTGTCTTATCATCTCAGGCAGAGACAGCGGCAGCTACTCTTGTTGGTTGGACTGGCGTATATCCTGCCATTAAGCTGACGCAGTTTACAATGATTGCAGGTTGGTCATTTGCTGAGGCTATAGTTGATGTAAGAACATTGCTAAGCGGAGGCAATATTCCTATTATTAAAAACTCAGAAAGCTGGACATTGGAGTTTTCACAGATCGCAGATTTTTTGGATGGAGATTTGTTTTTAACAGCAAAAGAGAATAATGGACTGTCATATGATGAATACTTACGCCTTCTTTTGTATGCGCAAGGGCGAAGTGATAGACGCTATCATACAATGGATGTCATTCAGCTTAGAATGAGAGAAAAAAATCCTGATTTTTCGATGGCGGATTGTTTGGGAGCTGTACAGGTTAAGGCAAGTATGAAGGCGGCACCGATTTTTTATTGTTTTGCTGGGTTTGGATATGAGATTTCGTGCGAACAAAGCCGTATGTATTAGATTAAAATTAAAATAAAGAAAGGTGGTGTACCATGAGGCTGGCAGTTGATCATAGAAGAGCATTCAAAAAAAAATCCAGGTATCGATCATTTTGTTTTTCAGTCGGCTGCCAGCAATGTAACGGTTCGCTGACTGTTGAAGCCAGTATAGTGCTGCCTATTTTTCTTAGTGTTATTATGGCGCTTATGTCTTTTTTTGAGGTTATACAGATACAGACGCGGATTCAGCAGGGAATGAAGGATTCAGTTACAAGTGCTGCTGGATATTATTATTTGCTTGAAGAGCCAAATGAGGCAGAAGATGTAGGCGGTGAAGAAGCAGAGGATGTGATCACGCTGATAGTTCAAGGTGGAATTACAGCAGTTTATTTAAAACAAAAGCTTCTGTATTCAGTGGGAAGAGAAATTTTAGATCGTTCATGGATTATAGGAGGAAGTGATGGACTGACCGTACTTGGCTCTCGTTTTCCAGATGATGATGGAAATTTAGATCTTACCGTAACATATCGCGTGAGAGTTCCGTTTCTTCCGGGAAATTTCGGTTCACTTTTATTTACACAGCGGGAGTGTCAGCGTGTATGGAGCGGAAATAAAGCACCATCGCAAGATGGCGATAAGATAGAAGATGAGACTAAGGAAGACCAAATTGTGTATATTACGGAAACAGGAAGTGTGTACCATACAAGTTTGGACTGTTCATATCTGAAGCTTTCTGTGAAGCAGATCCGTCATAATGAAGTAGTCAATTACCGCAGTGATGATGGCAGCAAGTATTATGCATGTGACAGATGCGAAAAAGGCGGAAGTGGTTTTTGGGTGTATATTACATCAAGTGGAAATCGTTTTCACACAGATCCAAATTGTGCGGCGCTAAGAAGAAATGTAAAGTCAGTAAAGCTTTCAGAGGTTTCAGATCGTCACTGCTGCAGCCGCTGTGCCAAACAGGATGATGGAGGAAAATCATGACGCAGGCAAGATGGATTTTTATTATTTTATGCTTTTTGCTTCCAGCGGCAACTGATTTGTTATTTCATAATGTATCTGTGTGCTGGCTGATTGGATGTACAGTTATTGCAATGATTTGGAATTTCTTTTGTGGATGCGAAATTCTTGATTTAGTGTTTTGCTTATTTCCAGGGATGATAGTGTGGCTTTTGGCGCGTTTTAGTAAAGGCATTGGAATGGGTGATGTACTTTGCATATTTTTGCTTGGAGCGGGCTGTGGGGTGGAAATAGGGCTGGAAATTTTATTTGTAGGCAGTATTCTTTGTCTGTGTGCACAGTTGATGCAAAGAGTTTTTATAACACATGTTTACCAAAAAGAAATACCATTTGTTCCTTGGCTGCTTGTCTCAATTTGCATCAATTGTCTGATATATACTGCGTTTATAAGCAAGTAGTAAAACCGGACTGCGAATGTTAGCTTTACGAGAAAGAGGTGTTTTTGTGAAGCAGGAAAAGAAAAAGATTGTTATTCTGATCAAAAAGAAGCTTTTATTTCGGGAAAAAGCAAGCTTTACTGTGGAGGCCAGCTTGATTATGATGACAGTTCTCATGGCTGTTTTTATGTGTATTTATTATGGTTTTTTCACTCATGATAAAGCAGTGTTAGAGGAAGTATCGTGGCATACAGCGCAAAAAGCGATGCTTTTGGTGACAGAAAACAGTAGTATGAAAGATGGAGCTTTTTCTTGGGAAGAACTTCAGGAAAAAGGGCTTTTATGGCGGATCTCGCAGAATACGGCAAACCAGGATATAATTTGTGAATATGCAAATACGCATATAGAAGGTGAATTATTTGCCTGTGATATGCCATCATTTTTGGTGAAGGCAGGACCTGGAATGGTTAAGATTACATATAAGGCACCAATACGTCTTCCTTTTTTTGCCCTGATGCGTTTATGGGGAACACCAACAGAAATTACAGGACAAGTGCAGGTACATGAATCAAAGCAGGAGGAGTTTATCAGACTGGTAAGAGGAATCAAGCGGGATAAAGAAACAGCGTCAGATTCTAAAGAAATATCAGCTGAAGATTGAACATTTTACGAAAAGCAATAAAAATTCATTACAGGGGGTGATATAATGGCACAAATGGAAGTATCATACAGCCGAAGGCTTGATTATCAGTATATGATGATAGAGACAGACGAGGAAGCCAGATCAGATTATAGGTTGTCAATGCTGATTAACAATAGGATCAATGGATTTTTACCTGTACATGTTCAGCAAATGAATGGAAAAAGTACGCTTAGCTATGAGATTACATCATTAGAAAACTTACCGGAATTTCTTGATGCCAGAAAGATCACCTATGATGAGATGGTGTCACTTCTATTGCAGTTTTGCAGTGCAGTTTCAGAGGTAGGGCGTTATTTGCTAGACGGAGAAGGAATATTACTTGAACCTCAGTATATATATGTGTCGAAAAGCTTAGAACGTATTCGATTTTGCTATTATCCATATCAGCATATGCCGTTGCATCAGTCTGTAAATGTATTATGTCGATTTTTGATTGATCATATTGATTATGATGATAGAAGAAGCTTAGAACTGGCATATGGACTCTTTCAGGAAAGCCTTCGGGAAAATTTATCAATCAGTGTAATTGTTGGATGCATAAAAGATCGGTTAGAGAATGCCACAAATGATTCTTGTGATTCTAAAGTATCTTCTGTGCAGATAAGTTCTCAAATTGATAAGCAAATAACAGACCAAGAATGTGGACAGAGCGATTCTAAACAGACTGATTCTGGTGCAGGTGAACAGGAAAAACAACATAAAAATGTGCAGCAAGTGTCAGATTCACCTAAGAGGGAAAAAACAAAATGCAAGCAAAAAAAATCGTCAGTTACAGTTATTGGCATATTATTAATTATGGTTATTTTGGGATATGTGTTTTTTACAGCAGGGAAGCGTTTGCTTTTGTTAGATCTCATCAATAAAAATCTGCTTGCAGCTGCCGGGATTTTCATAGTCGTGGCGGCAGTGGCAGCAGCATTTATGGCATATTGGATATTAAAGCCAAAACATTGACAAATCTTATTTCTAATGATAAAGTTGACTGACAGAATTTTGCTAGTTACATTTCATTCAAATATGTGTCCTGTGAATTGTAACTTTTGTTAAGTACAACGAGGTGATAAGGGTGGATCAAAAATTGATGCGCGAATTTGTGGAAAAAAAGCTGAAGCGTGGTGGGTATACGAATATTGCTGCAGCAAATTTTCCTTGTGGTGTATGGATCAAAGAGGATACGAAGCTGTATGCAGTTTGTCTGTTCGATGATCCAAATAAGCTGGCAGCCGATCCGTGGAGAATTGATAGGGTAGTTGATTATGCAGCACAGAAGGTTAGAGAGCAAAAACAGCTGGAGTGTCAATTTCTTGCACTTGTGCTGTCAGATGATTTTTCAATTTCAAAGCAGCTTGTAACAGGCTTTTACCCAAGGTGGTTTATAGATGACGCTGGACAGCCAGTGATTTTTGACGGTCAGCCGTCTGAATTTTGTGATCTTTATGCTACCCTGATTAGAAAGGAACGTTTTTCAGATCGTTTTAATGGAAAACGAATAGCAATTAACAGAATACCAGAGGTTACGTTGATGTTGGTGATTCTTAATATTTTGATTCAATGCATCGTTGCAGTCGGTGAGATTGGAGGAAAAGAATCGGCATTGATGAATATGATGGTGCTGCAAATTGGTGAGTTTGTTCAAAAGACAGAGTGGTGGCGTCTTGTTACAAGCGTTTTTCTTCACTTTGGATGGGATCATTTATTTAACAATATGCTTGTTCTTTTGTATCTTGGTGCATTGGCAGAGCGCTGTATTGGAAAGTGGCGTTTTTTGGGTGTATATTTAATCAGTGGCATTGGCGCAAATGCGGCATCTGTCTGGTGGTATGTGCATCAGGGGGATTTGCTTGTAGCGACAGCTGGTGCATCTGGTGCAATTTTTGGAATCGCAGGCCTTTTACTATGTATTGTTTTATTGTCAAAAGGTCATTTTGAAGAAATTACGCTTCGGCAGCTTATTTTCATGATGTTTTTTACTTTATATCATGGATTTGCCGAAAGTGGTGTCAACAATTGCGCACATATAGTGGGCGCTATAATAGGCTTTGTATGCGGCATTATTATTTTTTGTCAGATGAAAAAGAACAGGGCAGAAGGAAGGTAAAGGTGGCACCCTGATTTGGAGCAGAGATTACGCGTATATGACCGCCATGTCCTTCAATAATACGTTTGGCAACTGGAAGGCCAAGCCCAGTACCGTCTGGCTTTGTGGTAGTAAAAGGATGAAAAATAGTAAGCAGTTGTTTGGGTGCAATTCCGCAGCCATCATCTGTTATAGATACGACAAATTGTTCGTTTGACTTTGTCAGAATAATTTGAACGCTTCCATTGTCAGATACGGCATCAAGTGCATTGACAATCAGATTTAAAAGTGCTTCCATCATTTTTGGGGAGTCGAGAGGCATGTAGGCGCATGAGACGCGGCTTGTATATGTAAGTGTTTTGTTCGTTCCCTCGGTTAAAGGAAGACATGATAAATAAGCCCGCCGCAGTAAATTGCACAGATCACTGCGTTGTTTCGTCAGTTGGTCAGACATGCTGTAATCTGTCAGATCACGAAGAAGCTTAGTCATTAAGCGGCAGTCAGAGGAGAGCTCTGGCCAATAACGATAGCATCTAACTTCAGGATGCGCGGCTTCAATAGCCTGAATACTGCTGCACAGCAAAGAAAGCAAAGTTTGAAGTTCATGGGCGGCATTGGCAAGAAAATAGGTTTGATCGTTCATAAGCACCTCCATTACAGCTTTAAATTGTTACCTGTTAGATATATCATTTTTTATAGATTGTCTCAAGAAAAATGTAACGACATTTTGTGCTCTTGTAATTTATCGAAAAAATGAGTATACTGGGTACAAAAGAAAATGGCATAAATATTTGCCGAAAGAGAGGTTTTAATTATGTTAGATGATAATTGTATTTTTTGTAAAATAGCAGCAGGTGAGATTCCATCAGAGACTGTTTATGAGGATGAGCAGTTTCGCGCAATTCTTGATTTAGGTCCGGCATCTGCAGGACATACATTAATCCTTCCAAAGGCGCACTTTAAGGATGTAACAGAGATCAGCGATGAATATGCCGCAAATGTTCTTAAAGTTGCTGCAAAGCTTGGAAAGGCAATGAAGAAAGGTCTTGGATGTGAGGGCTTTAACTTAGTTCAGAATAATGGTGAGGCAGCAGGACAGACTGTTATGCATTTCCATATGCATGTGATTCCAAGATATGCAGGCGGAGAAGACATGGTCTCATGGGATCCGAAGCCAGCAAAGAGAGAGGAACTCGAAAAGCAGGGAGCAAAATTAAGAGAAGCGCTTAAAGATTAAAAAGAAACTTTTATTATTGAAGGTTTTACGCATCATGAAAAGCAGCTTTTTATAAACAAAAAGAAGACATGATTTCAAGAAAAAAGGCAGATTCCACAATTGGAGTTCTGCCTTTTTTTTACGATAATTCTTTAATTAGCTTGATTACAATATCTACGCCATTGCTTTGATTGCTGGTGGCCATCGCCTTTTTGTAAGAATCACGATTGTTGTAAACTTCGTGAACAGCTGCCATCAGTGTATCAGCATTTAACTTTTCTTCTTCAAGTACATAGGAAAAACCTTGCTTTTTAAAGGAGTTTGCGTTCAGAATCTGATCACCACGGCTTACGGCTGCTGGAAGCGGAACAAGAATGTTTGGCTTCTTGAGTGCCAAAAGCTCACAAATGGCATTAGCACCTGCACGTGAAAGCACAATATCAGAGATTGCAAACAGATCTTTAAGCTCATCAGAAATATATTCATACTGAATGTAGCCTGGCTGAGCAAGTGTACTGTCAAGATTTCCCTTGCCGCACAGATGAATGACATGAAACTCCTTAAGAAGCTGAGGAAGAGCACTTCTAAGACCGGCATTAACTGCACGTGAACCAGTACTTCCTCCCATCATCAAAAGGATCGGCTTGTCGTCACTAAGTCCTGTAAAAGCAAAGCCGGCATCCCTTGAGCCATTTAACAGTTCACGGCGAATTGGTGTTCCAGTAAGAACAGCCTTATCAGCCGGAAGAAGCTTAACTGTTTCAGGAAAGTTGCAGCAGATTTTTTTAGCAGTTCTCATACAGATCTTGTTTGCAAGGCCTGGTGTCATATCTGATTCGTGAATGATAACAGGAATATGATAGTGACCAGCTGCAAGCACAACAGGAACGGCAACAAAACCGCCTTTGGAGAAGACAACATCCGGCTTGTAGTCACGGATAAGCTTTTTAGCCTGCTGAAAACCTTTGATAACACGAAATGGGTCAGTGAGATTTTTTGCGCTTAGATAGCGGCGAAATTTTCCAGTGGCAATTCCGTCATAGTGGATGCCTTGTGCTGTAATCAATTTCTTTTCCATTCCCTCATAGGAGCCTATGTAATGAATGTCATAGCCTTCTGCTTTAAGGTCTGGCAAAAGAGCGATATTTGGTGTAACATGACCGGCGGTACCGCCGCCAGTCAATAATATTTTTTTCATTTTATTCACCCTTAATAGACTTTAATGCCTTTGCGAGCTGATCTGGACATGAAGTTCCACGGCCGTTGCAGTTGATTCCTTCGAGACGGGCGATTACTTCATCAACCTTCATACCCTTAACAAGAGATGAGATACCCTGAGTATTGCCATTGCAGCCGCCAACGAACTGAACGGACTCGATAGTATCACCATTAACCTCGATATTAATCTGACGGGAACATACGCCCTTTGGAGTGTAACTTGTCATAAAAAAGCCTCCTTTATATTTCAAAAATGTTTTTTAACGCATGAAGCAAAAGCTAGCAGCGTCTTTGCAGACAGTATAGCATAAACGCGGGTTGATGTCCATTCACAAAAAATAGATAACATCAAAAAATAAAAGGAAAAGAAAAAAGTATCAGATATATGGAAAAAAAGTGTGAGTGAGGTAAAAAAAGTGCGATGGATTCTGTCTTAACAAGCTTGCAATTCTATGCTAGTGTATGAATTAGGAGACCGGAAAATGAATCTGAAAATTTCGGCGGAAAGGGGCGATGGTATGTTAAATTACCTGGAACAGGGAATGATCCTGTATGTTATGGCGGCAGTTTGTGTGATTGGAGTTATCAGCAGATTTGCAGCAAACCGTTGTTACAAAAGTTTGATTCGACAATCTGATAATCTGGCAGCGGCAAAGGACAAGCAGCTGCAGCAGATGAAGACAAAGTACGAGAGCATTTATAGGATGAATTGCGGAATAAAAAATACAGAAGCATTTGTAAGTAAAATGCAGCAGCAGTATCGTATAGCAGGAACACGTCTGACGAGTTGGGAAAATTGCAGTATTTACTGTGCGGCAGCAGCATTTCTAATAGGTGCCGTATCCTCGTTGATTCTTTATTTGAATAAAGGAAGTGTTCAAAATTGTGTATTGTATCTGGCTGGAGGAAGTTTGATGGCAGCTGGGATGATTGTGCTTTCTGGTTTGATGGGAAATAGTTCCAACAAAGATCTTCTTGAAACAGCACTTGTCCACTATTTTGAAAATGTGCTTGTTGTGCGAAGTGCAAGAGATATGCCAGATGGCATCAGTGAGGAGCAGCCAGACGAGCTTGTGCAGCCAGAACGCGAGGCTGTTAGAAGCAGTGCAGCAGCCAGAGCACGAGGAGCAATGAGGGATGATCTTTTTATGCAGAAAAAGGATGGTGCACAGAAAGAAAATAATGTGTCAGCGGAGAATGAAAAGCGGGTGAACCGCCCAGAGCTTGTCAGAAAGGAAGAACCTGAAAAGGATCATCAAAAGCAGTTAGAGGAGTTAAAAGAGAGCCTAGCGCAGATTGCGGCGGCCCGGGGGGAATCCGGGGATCGACAAGTACATAAGCAGCAGACAAGAAAGCTCTCCCCAAAGGAAGAGCAGCTGATCAATGATATTATAAGTCAATATTTGTCATAAGGCTAACATAAACTGGCTGTCTAGGCTATCTTGAAATTAATTAGCAAAGAATTAATCTTCTTCAATGATCTGAATTTCAAGATAGTCAAAATCGATTGCCTCAATAAAACTGTCCTGAGTGAAGCGTGTTTTGGCGTGACGCTTAAAATCAGAAATGTTTGATGGCAGCCAGATTGGGACAGCCAGATCAAATTCATGAGCGATGGTTTCGAGTGCTGCGAACACCTTTTTGGTGCGGGTCATATCAAGTGATGGATTTTCAACAACAAAATCCTTGAGAAGATGGTTGTCTGCGAAGACCTTACCCCACATGCGAAACATAAAAACCTCCTAAAAAGAAAAAACTTGTGCTATAGTGAAAAATAGTATATAGTAAACTATAGGAACTGTAAATTGATTGAAAACTGACTTTGTTTTGTGGTCAGTATAACAAAAACAATTCTCAAACGCAAGTGCGAAAATGGGAATGGTTCTTGATAATCATCGTTAGGAGGAGTAAAAATGGACGATTATAGGCAGCCGGATACTCCGGAAACAGCTAATGAAGTTGAAATGCTGCTTGATCAGCAGGCAGAACAGGCTGTGTCAAATGAGGCATCCAAGGAGACATCAGCTGATATGAAAGCAGAGCCGGTTAATCTGGAAGAAATTGTGCAGCCAAAGGAGCAGCTAGAAGAAGTAAAAGAGCAGCCAGAAGAACTGATGGAGGAAGCACAAGAGCAGCAAGAAGAATCAGAACTGACTGAGCTTACCAAAGAACAGCCAGAAGAATCAGAGCAGGCTGAGCTTAAAGAAAAACAACTGGATGAATTAGATGCCGCATCGACAGAAGAGTCACAAGAAGGTTCAATGGAACTTTCAATGGAACCTTCAATGGAATCTTCTATGGAAGTGGAAGCAAAGCCAGAGGATGAGGCAACCAGAGAAGCTCAATCATCCGTCTTTGGTCAAGCTGTTACACTTGATGCAATTCATGATTCTGAGTTAATCAAAACAGTAAATAGGGCGAAGCAGTTGTTAAATGATCTTGACGAGGCAGAGAAGGATAAGACACGCCTGACTGGTGAGTTAAAGCAAAGCGAGAAGGCATATAGCAGCATGGAAAAGAGTGTGGCAGAGGGAATTACCACGGCACTTAAAAAGAAAAAAGAAGAAATTGCTGCAACGTATGATCGTGAGCTGAGTCAGTATCAAGATCAGATTGATGTATGTAAAACTGAGCGTGCAAAGGCAAAGGCCAATGCAATAGCACAGCGCATTCAGGTTGAGACAGCGCCTCTAAGTCAACAGAATCAGCAGCTAGAGGCACAGATTGAACTGAAATTTAAAGAAAATAAAGTTCCAGTCGTATGTAAAAAGCGTGCGATTTCCATGCTATTTTTCCCTAAAAACAGCAGAGATTGGACAATTGATATTTTAGTTGGTGTGGGCTTGATTTTCTTTATTCCATTGTTTTTCTCATTGGCAATTTCGAATCGTCTTGTGCTGGCATTTACATTTTTTGTATATGTGGGTGCATTATTTACTGCATATTTGTATTTGCTTCACAAGTATATGCTGAAGTTTGCAGGTGTAAATGAAGAGGTGGAGGAACTTCGAAAACAGATCCGTGTTAATAATAAGAACAAGCAGCTGATGACGAACCGCATCAAGAAAAGTCAGGATGAGACGGGCTACAACCTGGGCAGCTTTGATGATAAAATCACAGGTATTCAGCAGGTTATGCAGAATACAGTAGAAAAGCGCCAGGAAGCACTTGAAAATTTTGAAAGCGAAATTCGTCATCAGATCACAGCAGACATTACAGCTGCCAACAAGGATGAGCTTTTAGGGCTGCAGCAGGAGTTTGAGAGCAAGCGTCAGGAACTTTCAGATAAGAAGGAAGAGATTGAGCAGATCGAAAAGCAGCTCAAGGAAGAATATGAGCCTGTCTTTGGAAAGGATCTGCTGTACAAGCAGCGTTTAAATAAGTTTGATTCCTTCTGTCAGGAGAATGCAGATCTGTCGCTTGAAGAGGCATTGACTCAGTATAGGGCACTGTCTGGAAGTAAGCTGTTAAAAAAGTAAAAAGTCCCTGATAAATTTCATCAGCCAGATTCATCATGAAAGAAAGTGGGACACTTTGACGGTGAAATGGAATGGGATTGTCTTCGCAGCTTGTGACCCCGGTAATAGAGATTTCTCCCACCGGGGGAAGCGACTTTGCAACACCCTCGCCAGGATATAATGCACTGTTTGAAAGACAAAGCATGCCAAGATTTTCTTTAGCACCTATTGAGGCATCTATTGCAATTGTGAGAAAGTCGCCCAGATGCTTCACATAATGAAGCTTTTGACGCAGATTCACAGCATGTACAGGATGAGCAAGCGATCCGCATACAACAAATGTATGCTGCATGGTATCGCAAAGACGCTCTAATTTATAACCTACTAAAGGACCAAGACAGTCCCCAGGGACACGGTCACTGCCAATACAAAGGAAAAGTATTGGTCGGTGGCCGTTCTTTTTTTGGCTTAAATCAACAAGATTGGCTAAACGGCAGGCAAAGCCTTCCGAGGAAAAATCAGTTTGCGAAAAATAGGATGGAGAGTTGACTGTGTTCATAGATACCGCCTTTCTGAAACGTTCTTTGCTTCATTCTATCCGGGGAAGAAGCGCTTTATTCGCTTGTCGAAAGATTATGTGTATTCGACAGGCGGTTTTGGCAGATTCTGCACGGTTGTAGTGATACGATGTGCTAAGAAAGATGGAAAATACCGTGCATAAACTGCATGGAACTGGTCTGGAGGTGTTATATGGAAGAGGAAAAGAAACTGCCAAAAAATATTCGTCAGATGGCAGAAAAAGAAGAGCGGGTTAGAGTGTATCTGGAAGACTATGCATATACATTTATTCGTAAATTAAATTGTACAGGGCATGTACGCACTGGTATATTGCTTGGAAGCAAAATGGTTACAGAAAACAAAAGATGCTGGTTTGTAAAGGGAGCAGTTGAGTTAGAGGATGCGCAAGGCAGTACTGAAGAAGAAAATGAGCAAAAAACAGCGATTACGCAGCAGGTCTGGGATAATACGTTGTCAGTGATACAGGAATATTTTCCAGGATGCAGTATATGTGGCTGGTTTATAAGCGGAACAGAAGAAAATTTTCCAGATGGTGAAGAATTAAAAAAAACACATCGTCAGATTTTTTCGGGGGAAAATTGTTTGATGTACTGGAAGAAGGGTGATGAGGAAAGCTTTTGGATGGAGGAAGAAGATACAATTCTCCATTTGAAGGGGTATTTTGTTTATTATGAGAAAAATAATGAAATGCAAAATTATATGCTGAGCCGCAACGCGGATCAAAGTGAGGATGTCAGCGATCAGGCAGCGCTTAATTTTAGAAAGATTATGAAGGAAAAGCAGGATATAAAGCATCCGCAAAAGTCAAAACACATAAATCAGACGCCTAAGTTAACAGCAGAAAACGGCATATGGGTAAAGGCAGGGGCGGCAATTCTTTTTATTATTTTAGTAGGAGGTGGTGTCCTTTTTTCAAGAGGGATGAATAAAAAAGAGGATTCTGTGCAGGCGCTTGCAGTAGGAGCATCTGTGGAGAGAAAAAGCGGTGAGAGCGAGCAGGTTGCTTTTGAATCAGAAAGCGAACAAATTGCGGCAACAAAAAATGACATTGGTGCATTGTCAGCGTCTTTAAAAGAAACGGAGAATACGCTTGAAGTTTCAGCTACAAAGATACCAGAAAGCAGTGAAGAAAAAGCTTCAGTTGCAAAAACACCAGAAAGCAGCCTTTCTTCATCTGAGACAGAAAAAAAGGACGTGGCAGCTATTCAAAATGGCGGGATTTTTTCTGGAGATATGATGTTTTATAAGGATGGTCTTGGAGCATCAGTGTATCGTATCACAAGCAGTACCGAAGCATCAAAAAATGAGGAATCAGATGCAGCATCATCAGAAGAAAACGAAAGCAGTACGCAGGAAATTTTAACGGTAGCAGCACCAACGTTGCCCACAGAAGAAAATGCAGCACAGGGGACGAGTGAGGCAGCAGAAGCAGCAGTAAATCGTCCAGCCTCATACACGGTTCAGCCTGGTGATACATTGATTGAGATTAGTAAAAAATTTTATGGTTCTTCACAGATGGTTATGCAGTTAAAGGAAGTAAATGGACTTGATGATATAAATAAAATTTATATTGGACAGGAGCTGAATTTGCCGTGAAAATTTTTAAGGAACTTTGACACACACCCTTGGATATGTTATACTTTTTTGGACACTGTGCAGCTGTATGTAAGATGCAGCTGGAGTTTGAAAGTCAGCACAGTGGTGGAAAGGAAAGTACATGGCAAGGGACAGTGAATTTCAACGGGAAAGAAAGAAGAAGCAGCTTAGGCAGAGCATGGTTACGAACGATAAGGTTCGCAGTGCACCAGTAAGCTGGGCTGAAGATCATAAAAGAACAGTCAATATCGCAGGAATTGTTGTCGTAGTGTTGGTGTTAGCTGTTGTGCTGGCGTGGTTTGTGGCAGAACGGCTGTGGCGTTACAAAACATATGAAGTCAGCTGGAGAACTGATGTGTCGAATGCGTCATCAGCAGGATACGTATCATATGGAGACGGCATTGTCGTAATGAATAAAGATGGTGCTACGTATTATGACAAAAAGGGCACAAAGGTGTGGTCTGCGCCATATGATATGAGCAATCCAAAGGCAAATGTCAAAGGTGATTATCTTTTGATTTATGATTTAAAAGGAAAAAATTTTGCAATTTGTAATAAATCGGGAATCACTGGAAGCGGAACTACATCTCAGATAATCACAAAGGGAGTGATTGCGTCGACAGGTGTAACTGTGCTTCAGTTAGAAGATCAGGATGCGAGTTTAATTTCTTATTATCGAAATACAGGCGAGGAGCTTGCAGTTTCGATTCGCAATCCGCTCCAGATTGATGGATATCCGCTTGACATTAGTGTTTCGCCAAATGGTCAGCAATTAGCTGTATCATACTACTCAATTTCTGAGGGTGTTGGAACAAGCAGTATTTCTTTTTACGATTTTGAAAAGGGAAAAGAAGCTGCAGATCGTATAGTAGCAAGTTTTGATTATTCTGAAAATGGCGCATATGTCCCGAAGGTTGTCTATTTAAGTGATACAAAAGCGTTTGCAGTTGGAGATTGCTGCATCAGCTTTTTTGACGTGTCAAACAGAACTGCAATTACTCGAAAAGATGTTGCTGTTGAGGGAGAAATTCAGCGTATTTTCTATAATAACGAATACCTTGGTCTTGTTGTACGTGATGAAGCGAAAACAGGATATCAGCTTCATATTTACACGTCAGAAGGAAATGAAAATGCTGTTACAGAGCAGGATGAACTTCATACAGGTTATGCATTTCAGCAGAGAAATGTTGTCATGTATGATGCGGATTATTGCGAAGTTCAATCATTTTCAGGAAGAATACGTTTTGCGAGAGAGTTCGGAAATAATTTGTATACTGTCATTCCGGGCGACAAGTTTAAGACCTATTATTTGGCGACAATGGAGGAGCTTCAGCAAATTAAGCTACGATAACATAAGAAAAACTTGATTTTCGTGCAATGGTCTGGTAAACTGAGCATAAATACAAAATTAAATGCGCTTAAGCGCGGAATGGAGACGAAGATGAATAACATTGATACAATGTCAGTAAATGCGATCCGTGTATTATCTGCAGATGCGATTCAGAAGGCAAAGTCAGGACATCCTGGCTTGCCGCTCGGCTGTGCATCTGTAGCCTATGAGTTATGGGCAAAGCATTTAAAGCACAACCCAAAGGATCCAGATTGGAAGGATCGTGACCGCTTTATTCTTTCTGGAGGACATGGCTCTATGCTTTTGTACTCCCTGCTTCACCTGTTTGGTTATGGTGATTTAAAAAAGGAAGATCTGATGCAGTTTCGTCAGTGGGGTTCTCTGACACCTGGTCATCCGGAGTATCGCCACACAGTTGGTGTTGAGGCAACGACAGGACCTCTTGGTGCTGGTATGGGTATGGCAGTTGGTATGGCAATTGCAGAGCGTCATATGGCATCTGTATTTAACAAGGAAGGATATCCGGTTGTAGATCATTACACATACGCACTTGGCGGCGATGGATGTATGATGGAGGGTATTTCATCTGAGGCATTTTCTCTTGCAGGTACTTTAAAGCTGTCTAAGCTGATCATTTTCTATGATTCCAACCGCATCTCTATTGAGGGATCAACAGATATTGCATTCACAGAGAATGTTCAGAAGCGTATGGAAGCATTTGGTTTCCAGACCATTACCGTTGAGGATGGAAATAACTTAGAGGAAATCGGCAAGGCAATTGAGGCTGCTAAGGCAGATACTGAGAGACCATCTTTTATCACTGTAAAGACTCAGATTGGTTTTGGATGTCCGGCAAAGCAGGGCAAGGCAAGTGCACATGGCGAGCCGCTTGGTGATGACAATATTAAGGCAATGAAGGAAAACTTAGGCTGGCCGTCAGAAGAGCCATTCTTCGTACCAGAGGAAGTTTATGATCATTATAAGGAAATCGTAGAAAGCTTACAGCCGGCAGAGGATGCTTGGAATAAGATGTTTCAAGAATACTGCGAGAAGTATCCAGAAATGAAGGAACTGTGGGATACTTACTACGATGAGGATTTGGCAGAGAAGGTTTGTGACGATGCTGATTTCTGGGCTTATGATGATAAGGCAGATGCAACAAGAAATCTGTCCGGCAAGATGATCAATCGTATCAAAGATAGAATGCCAAATGTAATTGGCGGTGCGGCTGACCTTTCCCCGTCCACAAAGACCTATATGAAGGATGAGGGTGATTTCTCAGCAGAAAATTATGCAGGACGCAACATGCACTTTGGTGTTCGTGAGCTTGCCATGACAGCAATCGGAAATGGTATTATGCTTCACGGCGGACTGAGAGCATTTGTTTCTACCTTCTTCGTATTCTCTGATTATACAAAGCCGATGGCACGTCTGTCTTCAATCATGGGCGTACCGTTAACCTTCGTATTTACACACGACAGTATTGGTGTAGGCGAGGATGGACCGACTCATGAGCCGATCGAGCAGCTTGCAATGTGGCGTGCAATGCCGAACTTCCATATGTTCCGTCCGGCAGACGCAACTGAGACAGCAGCTGCATGGTACAGCGCAATTACATCTAAGAGAACACCGACTGCACTGGCACTGACCAGACAGAATCTGCCGCAGATCGAGGGAACCTCAAGAGAGGCATTAAAGGGTGGTTATATTGTACAGGATTCCAAGAAGGCAGTTCCGGATGCGATCATTATCGCTTCTGGTTCCGAGCTGTCTCTTGCTGTAGAGGCAAAGAAGGTTTTAGCAGAGGATGGAATCGACGTTCGTGTCGTATCCATGCCATGTATGGATATCTTCGAGGAGCAGTCTGAGGAGTATAAGGCAAAGGTTCTTCCAAAGAATGTAAGAAAGAGAGTTGCAGTAGAGGCACTTTCTGGATTTGGATGGGATCGTTATGTCGGACTTGACGGTGACATCATCGGAATGAATCGTTTTGGTGCATCTGCTCCGTACAGCAAACTGTTCCCATACTTCGGATTTACCGTAGAGAACGTAGTAGCAAGAGTAAAGGCACTGTAAAAATGTAAATAAAAACGCAGCAACTGGGGACGGGAAAATGCGGCACTGTAGTGCCGCATTCCCGTCCCTGTTGGCTATTGGAGAAAAATTAAATGGAAAAAGCAGAAAAAACAGGAATACGTGAACAGGTATTAAACGAAATTATTGATTTTGCAGAGAAATATGATGTAAAAAAAGTGGTTTTGTTTGGTTCAAGAGCAAGAGGAGATTTTAAACGCACCAGTGATATTGATTTGGCAGTTTATGGTGGGAATTTTGATCGTTTTGCATTGGATGTAAACGAAGAGACATCAACTCTTTTGCAGTTTGATATTGTTGATGCAGATAGAAAAATGCAGCCGGAATTGCGGGAATCAATAGAAAAAGAGGGAGTGGTTTTATATGAAAAAATATGAGAATTTTTGTGCATCTTTAAAAAATATGAAGGAAATTTATGATTATGATGAGCCTTACAATACAGTTGTGTTAACTGGCCTTGTTGGACTGTATGAGATTTGTTTTGAGCAGTCATGGAAGATGATGAAGGAAATTCTTGAAATTCATGGTTACGAAGAAGGCGCTACAGGCTCACCTAAAATTATTTTAAGAACAGCATATAGAGCAGGAATGATTAAAAATGAAGACGCTTGGTTAAGGGCATTGCAAGAACGAAATAATGTAACGCACTCTTATAATGAAAAAATTGCGCTTGAGATTGTTCGTCAGGCAAAAGCCATTTTTTATGATTTATTTGTTCAGCTTAAGGATGAGATTGATAAAAATTGGCTGTGAAAAAGTGAAGAAAGCCAGCGGGACGGGAAAAAAGCCAGTGTACCTGTCCCACTGGCTTCATTTTTTTTTGAAACCTTTCATATCATTTTCCCGACATATATAATAGAGGCACAATTAATAAGTAAATAAATCAATTTAGTTTAGAAAGGATTTTTTATTATGAATGACGAGGATATTATTGATCTGTTTTTTGATCGAAAAGAATCCGCCATTTTTGAAACAGATAATAAATATGGAAATCATTTATCAAAGCTTGCCATGAGAATTTTAAATTGTCATGAGGATGCTGAAGAATGCAAAAATGATACTTATTTTGAGACTTGGAACACCGTTCCGCCCACTCGCCCAACTAATTTTCTTGCCTATTTAATGCGTATCTGTAGGTGTGATGCCTTTGATCGTATTGAATGGCAAAAAGCTAAAAAGCGACACAGCTGTATTGTTGAATTAACCTCAGAAATGAGCGAAACTATTCCTGATACAAAACTTAAAAGTGGAATCGAAGAATGGGAGCTTGGACAAGCGTTATCTGTATTTTTAGAATCACTTTCTGCTCCCAGGCGAATTCTTTTCATGAAACGCTACTGGTTAGGATTGTCGATTCGAGAGCTTTCTAATCAATACGGCATACCAGAAAGCAATATCAAAACACAACTTTACCGGACGCGGGAATCATTGAAAAAATATCTTAAAAAGGAAGGAGTCTACTATGAATGAATTGATCATGCGCGCGTTATCCTATGTTGATGATCGCTGGATTACAGAAGCTATGAGTGATTATGAAACAGTGAAAATGAAACATTTTTTTCAAAAAGAACGCAGAAAAAAATATCTCTGTACTGCTGTATGTATTGCCGCTGCTGCCTTTATTCTGTCCATTTCTCTTATTTGGTCTATAGTACATAAAAATATGAACAATCATCTGGACAATCATCCTTTATGCCCTACATTGGTGGAAACACAATCAGAATCTGAGTCATTGTTGGAAACAAAGTCTGAGCCAGAGTCAGAAATTACTACTGAGATGCATTCAGAAACCACAGCGCATCAAATTTATATAAATCGCGATTTTACATCCATCACCTATGGGTATGCAGGCAATACATTTTCAATAAGCGATTCTGCTATGAAAGATCGGCTTTGTTCTGCAATTGAAGCACTTTCGCTTCAAGAAGCATCTGACGAGGATCTTGCAAACTACGAAAGCTTAACTGGATCGTATTTGATTGAATTTGATAATGGTATCATTTGTGCCTTTACATCACAGTATTTTTATTATTCAAACGGTGCACAAACTGAAGCGCCAAAGTTATACCGATTATTGAATTCAGATGATTTCGATACGATTCGCAGACTTGTGGAGGAACTCATACAATGATTCGAATCAAAATATCACACTCAAAAAATAAGCAATTTTTGCTATTTGCAATCTTTTTTCTTATTATCAAAATAATTTTAATGAAAGATGTCACTATTTATGCTATTACAACTGCATTTGCCGATGATCAACTAATGGTTCATATCGCTGAAAAGCTGTTACGTCTAAACTGGCTTGGTGGTTACAACCATTATACATTAGCTAAGGGTTGCTTTTTCCCATTTTTTCTGGCGGTAGGAAAGTTTTTTCACATTGATTTTATTTCATGTGTACAGATTTTCTATGCACTTTCGTGCTACCTATTTTTGAGAGCCATTCGACCAGTGATTTGTTTTCAATGGACGATTTATCCTTTTTACCTGCTAATGCTTTTTAATCCGATTATGGCATCCTCTGAAGTTATTCAGCGAGTTTACCGAAACAGCATCACACCTGCTCAGGTTCTTCTTGTTTTCGGTGGACAATTAGGCTTTTATTTGCGATATCAATATGGTAAAAAATTTTCAATGAAATGGGCTATTGTGACAACCTGTGGATTTATAAGCCTTTGGTTCAGCAGAGAAGATACCATATGGGTTGTTCCATTTCTTATAGTATCGGCTGTTGTCATCTTTTTGAAAGCAATTATTCATGGATTTTTTCATAATGTCACATGCAAAAAAAGAGTTCAATACATCATCATTTTACTTCTTCCATTTCTCGCATTACCTGCGTGTCGTCTTCCGATTACGCTGATAAATGGAGTTGTGTACAACAGTTGGACTGACAACGAATTAACCCACGGTGTTTTTCCTAAAGTAATGAAAGCATTATATGCTATTGATATGGAAGAACCTACACCTTACACGTCTATCGGCAGAGAAAAAATCGAAAAAGTGTATGAAATCAGTCCGACACTTGCTTCAATACAAGATTCTCTGGATGCGGTGATGGATTTATATGCGGCTCAATCAGGACGCATCGAAGAAAATAAGAAATGCGGGAATGTAGAAAATGGCTGGTTTTTCTGGGCATTGCGTGATGCAGTTCAACTTGAAGGATATTATAAAGATGGGCGAACAGCAGATAGATTTTATCAAGCGATTTATAATGAAATTGAAATAGCTTTTAAAAATGGAAAGTTAAGACAAAAAGCCACTATGCCATCTGCTTTGATGCCGCCATGGCAGCCTGGAATGCTGAGCAGCTTATTAAGTACTATTGCCCAAGCAGATGCTTATGTTTCCTCTGAAAATGAACTTTTCCTGCTAGATCGCATCGCAGTTGATGACGGCAGTGACGGAATTGCCCGTTTTGAGTGGATTACCGGAAGGCATGCAGTGAGAGCAGTCTCAAGTATTGATTCGTATATATATTCTGATTCATTGGCATATAATGATTCAAATTTCTCCTACAGTTTTTTTAACTCGCTGGCTGGAATTTTCCAAATTATTTCAATGCCACTCGCTTCGATTGGAAAAATTTGTTCTCTGATTTTATTGCTTTTGTTTTTTATCAAAAAACAAAAGCAAAATGCATCCATTCTTCTTATGTTATCTGGCATTGCAGGTGGACTTCTATGTTTATATGCTGGAGTTGCCTACAATGAGCTTCGCTCTTGTTCTTCGATTGCTTATATGTATCTTTGTGGTGCATATCCATTGACTCAGGTATTCTCTGTTCTTGCAATTATCGCTGTCGTGCAAACACTGATTGCTTTTAAGACTAATAATTTAATAAAAATGGAATAGAAGAATACATAAATATTCAAGAGGCAAAGCAGAAAATCGCAAAATAATTGTCCTAAAAAACAAAATAAAACAGAAAGGCATACGATTTAAATGGATAAAATTGCTGTACTAATTCCATGCTACAACGAAAGCATGACCATACAAAAAGTAGTAACTGATTTTAAGATGGCTCTTCCTGATGCCAAAATCTATGTATACGATAATAATTCCAGTGACAATACGGCTTTGCTTGCAGCACAGGCAGGAGCAATTGTCCGCCATGAGCCTCAGCAAGGAAAAGGAAATGTTGTCCGACGCATGTTTCAAGAAATTGACGCACATTGCTATATTTTAACGGATGGTGATGATACATACCCAGCACAGGCAGGTTTACAAATGGCTGATATGGTATTAAGTCAGCACATAGATATGGTAATTGGAGATCGCCTGTCCTCTACCTATTTTCAGGAAAATAAGCGGCTTTTCCACAATGCAGGAAATATTTTTGTGCGAAGTACAATTAACCGACTTTTTCATAGTAATATAAAGGATATCATGACTGGATATCGCGCTTTCAGCTATCGTTTTGTCAAGACCTTCCCTGTGCTGTCTCAAAAATTTGAAATTGAAACAGAGATGAGCATTCACGCGATTGACAAACACCTGCAAATCGAAAATCTGGCAATTGATTATAAAGATCGCCCTACTGGCAGTGAGTCAAAATTAAATACTTACTTCGACGGTTTTCGTATTTTAAAAACGATTCTAAATTTGTACCATGTGTATCGTCCTCTTGCCTTCTTCGGGGCAATTAGCTGCTTCCTTTCAATCATTGGATGCATTTTAATGGTTCCCGTGTTAAAGACATACTTTTTAACAGGACTTGTTCCGCGTTTTCCAACCCTTATTGTAAGTGGCTATTTGCTAATTGCCGCTTTGCAGCTTTTTTGTGTCGGTCTCACATTACAAACAATCTTGAAAAAAAATCGTCAGGATTTTGAACTTGAGTTATATCGGGTTATGGAACAGGAGAAACGCACTATTATGTAATTTATACAATAGTATATAATCTGTGTTACAGATTTATATATTTCTCCTATTGTCACTTATGCGAATGGTTTTTCAATAAATGACCCAACGTATAAAATATTGAACATGGATTATTGTCTAGTCTTACAAAATGATGAAACAGGGAAGCAGCGTGGACTTTGTTGGGCTGCAACATGTGCTACAATGATTCGTTACAGCACAGGAAATCGTTCTATTGAATCATTTCAAATTGCAAATGAAATGGGAATTGGATATGATGTGGGTGCTGATATCTTCACAATGCGACAAGTTCTTATTAATCATGGATGTACCATTCAATATCAAGCCTTAAATAGAAAGGCAATATCTATTACTGAGGTTATGCATAATATTAATAATCAATATCCTCTAGCAATGGTAGGGACTAGATATAATAATGGTTATCCAATTGCTGGACATGCAGTCACTATTATTGGATATAATGGTTCCAATCTTATTTATTGGAATTCAGCTAGTGGCCAAATGACAGTAGCAGCATTTTCTGCTAGTTCAACAAATTTCACTACTGGTTCTCTAGTTTATAACTGGGATCGCAGTATATTAATCCCATTGCCATAATATATTAATTTGTAAGCCAGCGGGACGGGAAAATGCGGCGCTGTAGTGCCGCATTCCCGTCCTTGTTGGCTATTGTTAGTTATTTTGTTTTTTCATTACAATCTGAAATTCATCTACGGTCATCTTTGCACACTGTGCAGCAGTTTCGATAGACAGAAGATTTTGTTTAACAAGGTCAATTAACTGATTAATGCGTCCCTGCTCAAGTCCCTGCTCAAGTCCCTGTTGAAGTCCCTGCTGAAGTCCTTGTTGAATTGCCTGTTCGCGATTCTTCTTAAGTTCTTCTTCAATTTCTTCCTTCATAAGTTCTCTCAATGCCTCACACATATCTGATGTCCTCCTTACTTCATCATATTTTTTTCTGTTTGCCGCAACGCTAACTTGCAATACGGCGTCAGCTTTTTCCTTGTCACCGGGTTCGGTAAAAGCGCTTGCAAGTTCTGTGAATCTTTGAATGTCATCAGTCTGGGCATTTTTTGATAACACTTTGAGACTTTCATGATTTTGGGAGTTTAGCTGATTTGTTACAACAATCTGTGTTGGAACAAGAAGTCCATTTACATAGTATATGCCAGGAACCTGTTTTTCAATTATGTATCCCTCTTTAGAAAGCTGATTTAGCAGCTCTTTTGGAACAGATGCTCGAAAAAGAGAGACGGTCAATTCACTTAGCGGAATTTGGTTCACTTTTTCGCCTAAGCCTTTGTACAGGAAGGCATATCCTAACGTCTTGAAAAAGTCATCAATTGTCATGCCATCATCAGGTGATTTATATTCAATGATATTGTGACCTCGAAAGATTTTTCCGATTTCATTTTGAATCTGTACACCTTTTCGCTTTTCGATGATCAAAAGATCCATTTGTAGTGGTTTCTTGCTTAGATTGTACTCACGTTTAAATTCGAGATCGCCCTTATTGGAGCGCAGCTCAAGTTCAGCTGCGGCACAGAAAGCAGGATGCCATTGTATTTTTGCACTGGGCTGCTTTTCTCTTGGTGTTCCCATAAAATTCCTCCATTTCGAAAATATTTCCAAATTTTGGATTTTATCGGGTGTACGTTAATCACTTGAAATCAAATCACGTAAATTTAAACGAGTTTGAAGCCAAGCTACTTTATCTTTTGCACGTTAAAAATTTTCCTTTCAAAAATATTGTAACATTAGAACGGATGTTTTGCAACATGAAATATTACCATAATATATTAATTTGTAAGCCAGCGGGACGGGAAAAAAGCCAGTGTATCTGTTACGCTGGCTTTTTGGTGTATTTCATTCATCTGCCTGTATTATTTCTTCATTTACAATTGGCTGATTGTTATGAATGCTGCTATTGAGGTCATTATAATAAAAACAGATATGAGGAAGAATACTACTAATATAATAGCAATAGCTTTCCAGATGCGACGTGAACGACGATTTTTCATCGCAAGCTGTTCATTTATTCTGGACAGTTGTTCGGCAACGTCATTAGTAACATTTCCATTTTCATTTTCATTTTCAATTTTCGAGCCGAGTAATTCGCTAACAGATACTTCTAGTATTTCGGCAAGGCGAATTAGCGTATCGGCATCAGGGACAGACAGATTTTTCTCCCATTTGGAGATTGTCTGTCTAACGACATGAAGCCTGCTTGCTAATTCTTCTTGTGAAAAGCCCTTTTGTTTTCTAAGAGTCTTTAGGTTTTTGCTAAACATAATGCATTGTACTCCTTTATTTGGATTTTGATGCATCAAAAATACCATAACAACTGCTAGAAGGCAAGCAATGCAGATTAACATTAACGCAACACCAATGGGAATCTTATAGTTGGATTATCTTTATTGGTTTTGAGGTAGATAATAAACAAAGTGTTTACAAAAATAATAAATAATGTTATGCTGAACTAAAATTAGAAATAAAACGGGAGGTGATCTGAAGTGCAACAAACTATGAAAGAAAAAGTAAGTTGGTATACGATGAAAATGAGAATTTATCCATCAGCTGAACAGGCAAAGCAGTTTGATCGCTTTTTTCTTGCACTTCAGCTTGCCTATAATATGACATTTCATGAGGTGTTCTTAAAAAATCCGAATGTATGCCAAGAAAAAGAGGGGGTATTTTGGCCAGATTATGAGAAGATGGGCAATAGCGCTTGGAGGAAAAAATTGATTGAAAATAAACCGATTATAGCTGAAGTACCAGCGGTTGCAATTGAGAATGCGAACGGGTTATTTAGGAAGGATGCAAAAAAGGCATGGGAAACAGGAATGCATAATCTACCGGTTAATAAAGTAGATCGTAAGGACTTTCGTTTCTATAATGTCCGAAAACCGAGACGAAGTTTTGTGTTTCAATTAGAACAAAATAAATTAACTCCGAGTGATGATAATCCTAAAGTTGCATGGATTAAGGTTCCCAAAGTGTCAGGACAGATAAAAGCAAGAGGATTTAATCGAAAAATATGGTTTGGACCCAATGGCACATATACTTATAAAGAAGCGGTTGAAATGGGTAAACTTGCAAAGAAAATGACAGCACGAATTTCAAAGGATACATGTGGGGATTATTATATTTCAATAACATTTTATGAAGGCAATAAGAAAGAATATGATATTTACCGAGAAACTAGGAAGTGCGCTGAATGTATGTCAGTGGGGTTGGATGTTGGTGTAAAAGATATTGCTATATTAAGTAATGGGAAAAAATATGAAAACAAGCATTTTAAGGAGAAAAAGAAGCAAAGTCTCATTAAAATGAATCGTCAGTTATCTCGGCGGTGGGGACCAGCTAATTCAGCATTTCGCGATTATAATAAAGAAATTCGTGAAGAAAATAAAAGTAATGATGATGCTGAAGATAAGAAGAACAAAGAATTAGCAAAACCAAGTAAAGGCTATTTAAAGATTCAAAAAAATCATGCAAAATTGGAAAGAAGAATAGCACTCCAGAGGGAAACTACTTATCATCAAATGACAGCAGAAATTGTAAAGCAAGCTAATTTTATTGGGGTAGAGACGCTTTATGTAAAAAATATGATGAAAAATCATAGACTTGCATATGCATTGGGCGATGCTGCAATGAGTGATTTTATTTCAAAGTTGAAATACAAAGCAGCACGTAGTAATATTCCATTGGTTGCCTGTGGGATGTTTGAACCGACGAGTCAAATGTGTAGTGTATGTGGTGAGATAAATCCGAAAGTTAAAAATCTCAGTGTTCGGGAGTGGACATGTCCGCGATGTGGAACGCATCATGACAGAGATATTAACGCAGCCAAGAATATTTTGACGTTGGCTCAGAAAACAGAAAATAGTCAAGAAGTTGATAAGGAAGAGAAAACTTCTGCTGTATTGAAAAAGAAGATTAAAAAGCCACCTAGAAATATAGTATTTATAGATAATCCTGATATTGTAATTTGCTTTAGTAGGGAATTAACGAGAAATAATGATCCAAGATATGTTATTCTTAATAAGAAAACCAATGTTGTTATTGATGATGCTCAGGGGGTAGGATATAGGAGTATTTCAAAAGCAAGAAACTGTTTTAAAGCAAAAATAAAATGGTCACAAAAAATGACTAAGTAAATTGTATATATGATTATGATATGGTAGGAGGTCTGTCCCTACCAAGGAGCGCGAACATTAAGCACCCATAAAATTGCCGTGGGGTTCGCACTGCTGAATGAACATGTCAATATTATTCTATGCAGTAAAATTTGGCAATTTATGCAGGAATATGCCATGTAATAACTGTGCATTAATAAGAGTTGTGTTTTTTTCGCGAGTTGTACTTTGAAGAAATGTGCGGTTCTGCCGAAACAACTCAGAAGAGTAAGCGGAGCAGAAGATGATTGGATGGTAGATAGAGATGAATTGTTGGGAAACAACTCAGAAGAGTAAGCGGAGCAGAAGTAAAGAATAGAGTTGTAGCTTGACAGCATTCTCGAAACAACTCAGAAGAGTAAGCGGAGTAAACAATTATCATAAAATTTTAACTATAATAATATAAAACCAGCCCGGCAATATACGTTGTCGGGCTGGCAGTGTATAAGCTATGCTGATATTACTCCTGAATCGTCATAACACGGCATTTTTTTCGGCAGAAGGAGATGCCATATTTTATTATTTTATTGAAACCTCGATTGCGAAGTTCCTGTGTATAGTTTTTATTTTTTATCTGATTTAAAGCTTCACGACAATCCAATTCAAGATCTCTTTCTTCAGAACTGTATTTGAGTTCAATCACAATTCCAAGTCCAATATTTGTATCGGTATCGTTTACTTCAATCATAATATCGCTAAAGCCATCACCGGACTCGCGGTTTGATAATACTTTCCAATCACGTCTATACCCCAGAATTCCAATCATAAGTCCGTGGTAGAAGTTTTCATGAAGCGATTTTGCAAAATTATCGCGCACACTAATGGTTTTTGACATATATTCTGTTAGAATTCGTTCAACAGCAGAGGCATTACAAGTCGTTAGCGCATTACAAAAGTTTCGAAAAAGTTCTCCATTTTGAGAGACTTCTTTGCGAAAGAGCGTTAGCACGCGTTCAATGATAATATTACAGATTTCACGGTTCGGAACCGCAAGGCAGTAGTAGCCATCGCCTACTTGTCCGCGCTGTGTTAAGTAACCGGTCATAAAAAGTGTACTCCACAAATTATCAATATTAGAATATAAATCTTTGTAAGTTACCATCTCATCGACTTTTTGAATGATTGTTCCGCCATTGACTAATTGCTCAAGCTCTGTTTTTGTAACCATTCCAGGATCATTGATACTATCAATAAAATGATTAATAACATCATTTCCACTGGTGTTCATCCAGTAATTTTTCGGCTTTGAATTAGGGTCGTCAATAAGATCATCACAATAATTTACAACGTCCCAAGGACAATAGACGTCAGCTTCCCCAAAGCGATAGCCATCGTACCATTCCTTCACTTCATCAAAGTGATCATTCAACTCATAAGCACATAACATTGCAAGTACCTCTGAATTTGTGAATCCAAAGGCTTCATCATATTGTTTATCTGTGATGGAATATACCTTGAAGTTGTTAAGCCCGGTAAAGATACTTTCCTTTGCAATCCGTAGACATCCAGTTAAAACTGCAAAAGCAAGGCTCTCATTTGTCTTCAATACATTTCCAAAAAGATTGCGTATCAGAAACGCCATTTCATCATAAAAGCCATTTTCGTGAGCTTTTGCCAAGGGTACATCATACTCATCAATAAGAACAACAACTTTCTGCTTATAGTGCTTTTCGAGAAGTCGAGTCAGCCATCGCAAGCTTGACCCCATAACCTTTTGACTCATTTCGTCATCTAGCAGCCTAGCAAATCGTTCTTTTTCGTAGTCAGTCAGAAAATTACTATTTTGCAGAAACTGAAAATCAGAAGCGCTTTGATTTATGAGTTCTACCAGCTGATCGAAGGCAGCCTCGTAGGAAGATGCATTGATTCCTTTTAGACTGATTGCGATGACAGGATATTTCCCCATATATTTTTCACAAAGCTCAGTATTTTGAGAAATATGCAAACCAGTAAATAATGTAGGATCCGTTCCAATTTCAAAAAAGCTTTTGAGCATACTCATATTCAGGGATTTTCCAAAACGCCGAGGACGAGTAAAGAGTGTCACTTCGCTTCCTTTTTCAAGAGCCTGTTCAATTAATGCAGTTTTATCTACATAATAATAGTTCCCTTTGCGAAGCTTTTCAAAACTGTCGATTCCGACAGGAAGCCTTAATCGCATTTCCATGTACGCGTCCCTCCTTTTTCACCTTTTGATGTTACAGTAATAAAATAACTCATTTTAATAAACTTATCATAGCACACATTCTAATATTTGTCATTGAATTTGCCATTCAATAAAATATAGCCCCCTTATTATACCGGAACCTTAAATGTGATCATAGTGCTTTGTCCCGGTATGCTGTTAATAGTCAGTCCAGAGCCTTCGCCATATGCGAGAATTAGCCGATCGTGAACATTTTTTAATCCATAACCGGAGGAGTCAGTCGTCAAAAGGGTAGAAAGTTTTTCTTGTGGAATACCTACACCATTATCCATGATCGTAAAATAAATCTGACCCATTACGTTTGTGACAGTGACAAATAATTGACCACGTTTTGTCTTGTTTGGAAGGATACCGTGGATAATTGAGTTTTCGACAAGTGGCTGCAAAAGCAGATTGGGAACTTCGATTTCAGGAAGATTCGGGTCAATCTGGTACATCACGTCAAAGATGTTGTCGTGAAGCAGACGCTGAATATCAATATAAGAGGTCACGTTTTTGATCTCATTTTGCAAAAGCGTCTCAGATTTTCCCTTATTTAATGTTGTACGGTAAAAAACGGATAACAGCTGAGACATCTGACTGATCTCAGGCCGGTCATTCATCAGCGCTTTGTTATTGATTAACGACAGACAATTATGCAGAAAATGAGGATTGATCTGAGCCTGCAAGGCTTTAAATTGCGTCTTCTTCAATTCAATCTTAGTCTGATAGTCCTCTCGGATCAGTCGGTTGATCTCATCAATCATGGCTTGCAAGTTATTTGTTAGATCACCAAGCTCGTCCTTACTGTCATCGTGAATGTGGTAGTCAAGATGCCCCTCTTTGATGCGCTGAAGATAATAGTGAAGGGCACTGATTTTCTGTTCGAAAAAGCTTGTGAAAAGCTGGGTGATTAGAAAAATAACAACGACACAGAAAAAAAGAATCGCGATAATAATTCTTCCCATCTGACGAACCGAGGCAAAAATCATCTTTTCCGGCCGTTCAAGTGTTACATTCCAACCACTAGAATCCACAAGATCATTTCTTGTCACCCACTTTCGAAAATCGCTTGCATTTTCCAACATAGAGTCAGACTTATAAGAAAAAAGAGTCTGAGAGGGTGAGTCTATCTGAATATGAAAGTTATCAGCAATTCCATCAAGATCTCCAAAGAAAAGATCAGCATTTAACTGGATTGCAATGTAGTTTTTTGAGTATGAGCGAATATATGTGAGGTACGGTTCGCACAGATACTGTATGACAAGCAGACTTCCATCCTTCTTTTTGTACCAAGTTGGTTGAGTAGAAATTTTGTAAGGTGCATACCAACGTTCACCCTCTAAATCACTGATTGGGCGAAGCTGTTTGCCGTGGGTCATGGGGCCGTCGGCATTGTAGATTGTGATCTGTCTGATTTCAGGATGCTGCAAATAGGTGGCATTTAAAAAGACATCCATCGTATAGTTTAGATATTCGTACTGATCGTAAGCATTCGCATCATTGTAGGAAGAAAACTGTGCAAGTACATTTGAGTTTGCCAGATAAGATAGTAAATTCTGGTAGATGCTTATTTTGGAATCAAGCGAGTCTGACACAGAGGTGACAGTGGATTCTAGTGAGGATAGCTCGCGTGCGCGAAGCAGCTTGATTGTCTGGTTGTAGCAGAAAAATCCCATGACAGAAAGTGGAAGAAAGCTGACTAGAATGCAGAGAAAAACAAGCTTGCTTCTATACTTCATATCATCAAATTTTTGCTTGATTTGTTTTACAAAAGTCGGGCGGGAAAGCCAAGAAACTTTTTGCAATTATCGGACAAT
>ERZ1106941.939-NODE-939-length-36555-cov-7.952904_pt1 | contig 36555 bp, 18 predicted proteins | sample MGYA00403670_ERZ1106941 | MGnify/ENA primary metagenome ERZ1106941 (study PRJEB35170, sample SAMEA104062400) | human gut metagenome | biome: human gut; feature: human-associated habitat; material: faeces | place: Denmark | collected 2012-06-04 ...
TTTTAATTTATGATGATTACTTTTTTAATTTAATTTTCAGTTAAATTCTGTCGTACACAAGTTCTTTTTGCCGCATACAAGGCTGCAAATATAGTTTTTTTTTCACATTCATGTGTAATAAGCCCTCAAATATTTGATGTTTAAGGGCTTTTTTGCTGAATTATTTCATTCCTCTGTTTTTCAGTAGTGGTTCCAGGCTTGGTTCCGCTCCACGGAAATTCTTATAAAGCACCATCGGGTCTTCGCTGTCTCCCTTCTCCAATACGTTATGGCGGAACAGGTCGGCGGTGTTTTTATCAAAAATACCATGTTCTTTGAAAGCTTCGAAAGCATCATTGTCCAATACGTTGGCCCATAGGTAACTATAGTATCCGGCTGCGTATCCGCCAATGATATGATTAAAGTAAGTCACGCGATAACGCGGTGCTATTTCGGGAATCAAATTAAGCTTGTCCATCGCTTCTTTTTCGAATGCAAGCATATCCAGATTCTTTACATCTGTTATCGTGTGCAGGTTCATGTCGAGGATGGCGGCAGCCAGTAATTCGGTGGTCATGAAGCCCTGGTTGAAAGTTTTCTGTTGCAGTATCTTCTCGATGATTTCGTCCGGTATCACTTCTCCTGTCTGATAATGTTTGGCATACATTTTCAGCACTTCGGGTTCAGTCGCCCAATGTTCGTTGATTTGAGAAGGAAGTTCTACAAAGTCACGTACCACGTTGGTTCCCGATGTTCCTTTGTATTCACATTTTGTCAGCAGTCCGTGCAGAGCGTGACCAAATTCGTGAAACAGGGTTTCCACTTCATCCATGGTCAATAAAGAGGGGGTGTCGCCTACCGGCTTGGTAAAGCTGCAAACGTTGCATACTAACGGACGGGTTGTTCCGTGTTGCTCACGATAGTTGCTCATCCATGCACCACCGCTTTTCCCGGGACGTGGGAAATAGTCTACATAGAAGATACCGAGCTGGGAACCGTCTGCGTCTTTCACTTCAAAGACTTCTACATCAGGGTGATAAGTTGGTATGCCTTCCAGTTTGCTTAGGGTGATGCCATATAATTTGTTGGCTACGGCGAAAGCGCCATCGCGTACATTCTCCAGTTTGAAGTAAGGTTTTGTATCCTCTTCGGACAGGTTGTATTTTTCTTTCCGTAGTTTCTCGGTATAATACCACCAATCCCATGCTTCCAGTTTTTCTCCTTTTCCTTCCTTATCCATTAACTTCTGGAGTTCGCCAGCTTCTGCTTTCGCTTTGGGGAGTGCATAGCTCCATAGATTATTCAGAAGGCTCATTACGTTGTTGGCGTTCTTTGCCATGGTTTCATCCAGGACGAAGTTTGCATAACAGTCGAAACCTAATAAGTTCGCTTTTTCCAGGCGGAGAGAAACGATCTTGCGGATGTTTTCCTTGTTATCGTTCCCGTCGTTGTTGTTGCCGCGGTTGATATAAGCTTTGTATATTTGCTCCCGGAGCGGGCGATTTTCAGAATATTGCAGGAAAGGCAGACGGCTGGCATTGTGCAGGGTGAACAACCATTTTCCCGGTTGTCCGGCTGCTTTCGCTTCTTCGGCCGCACTTTGGCGGAACCATTCAGGCAATCCTGCCAGATCTTCTTCCTTGTCAACGAAAAGTTGGAAGGCATTATTCTCATTCAGCACATTGTTGCTGAAAGTGATGCCAAGTGTAGAAAGCTCCTTGTTGATTTCGCGGAGGCGAGTTTGGTCCTTTTCGCCAAGGTTCGCTCCGGAACGGATAAATCTTTTATAAGTCTTGTCCAGCAGACGTGCTTGTTCCGACGTCAGGTTCAATGAATCTTTCTTTTGGTAGACATCGTTCACCCGTTTGAATAGTTTCCCATTCAGGGAGATATTGTCATTATGTTCCGAAAGAACCGGTGCCAGTTTGATGGAAAGTGCGGTCAGCGAATCAGTAGTTTCCGCATCTGTCATATTGAAGAAAATGATGCTTACCCGGTCTAAGATGGGTGCGCTGTTATCCAAAGCCACAATCGTATTTTCGAATGTCGGAATTTCCGGGCTTTCGATGATGGCTTCGATATTTTGATTCTGTTCTTCTATACCTTTTAGAAAGGCAGGTTCATAGTGCTCTAATTTAATCTTGTCGAAAGAAGGAACACCATACTCGGTTTGAAACTCTGTAAAGAAAGGATTGCTTTCTGTTTTCGTAGCACAGGAGTACATCATACAACTTACTGCTAAAATGGTTAGTGTCTTTTTAATCATCATAAGTGTTTTTTATTAGAGTTTTCAGTTCTTATCGTTTACTGATATAGCACCAGATCGGGTAATGGTCTGATGCCTTGATAGACCGGTCTACTGTGCAATTGTAGGCTTTCAGGTTGGGGCTGATCAAGATATTGTCTATGCGGAAATAGAACTTGTTCTGATTGTAGGAAATCCCCAATCCTTTACCGGACTGTGTGAATGCATCGTCTAGTTTTTGAGTCAGGATGCGATGGGTATATGAGATAGAACCGTCGTTGAAATCGCCGCATACTATGGTTGTCGGATATTTACTTTCTGCAATGGTTTTAGCCACAGAATCTGCTTGTGTAGCCCGGATAGCCGATGCTTCCGCCAGTTTTCTTATTAATTGCCTAAGTCCGGTTTTTACTTTCTTGGCATTCGGGTCTTTAATCATATCCTCATACATCCCTCTGTCTTCTTTGGTGAGCTTGTTGGATTCCAGGTGGTTGTTGATTAATGTAAGAGTGTCGTTATTCACATTCAGTACATATTTCATGGAGCCGTTATAATTACTTTCATATTCGATGGGATGTATCGAGAGTATGGGGAACTTAGAGAAACAGGCAAGTTGCACGTCTCCTTTCCCTTGTTGGTGGACGGATTGGTAAGGATAGGCTTTCAATGCTTTTTTAATGTCCTGTTCCGTCAGGTATTTCTTGTTGGTAGCGGTGTTATATTCTTGCAGACAGATAATATCGGCGTTACTATCTACAAGATAAGACAATACCGGGTTTTTTCCATCTTTCTTCTCCAAATTGTTGAAACTCATTACGTTGTAGGATAGGATTTTGATGCTTCCTTCCGGTATGTTTTTTGTGGTGGAGTTAAAAGGAATATAAGTCCGTATCTGCGGAATACAAATTAGAAAACCGATGGCAGGCAAGAGCGCATAGCGGTAATTGACAAATGCCCAGAAGCCGATAAAAATCAGATTAATCGTCAGGAATATCGGAAATGCAAGTCCCAAGCTGGAAGCAAGTGGGTTTATTTTCGGGTTAAGGTAAGGGCTATAAGCGCTTAATATCAACGTTCCCACGAAGAGAGCGTTGACAGCAAGTATCAGATATGCGACAAATTTGCCAATATGTTCCATTCTTTTATCTTTTGCTTGCGTCGAACAAGCTTTTCTTTTCTTCAGTTGTCAGACTGTCGTAACCGGATTTCTTTAGTTTTTCCAAAATACGGTCCACTTCATCAGACTGTGCTTTTTTGTGGGCATTGTAATCATAATCCTTCTCGCGACCGGTGGCACTGTTTCCATAGTGTACCTTCATTTTCGGTTTCCGTTTCCATGTTTTCTTTTGAAACAAGGAAGTGAAACCATCCAGAATCCAGTTGATCCAGGAAGTCAAATCAGTTCCTTTACTTAGGCTGGCGGCAAACCAAAGTCCTGCAAGAGCACCGCCCAGGTGGGCGATATGTCCTCCGGCATTACTTGAGGTGATGGATAATACATCGATTCCGATAACAACCAGTGCCAGATATTTGAGACGGATAGCACCGAAAAGAAAAAGTTGCACCCTGTAATCTGGTTCACGATAAGCCGTAGCAGCTACGATGGCTAATACGGAAGCTGATGCTCCTACCAATGTTGCACCCGTCACTTGCGAACTGAATAAAGGAAATACATTGTAGGCAACCATATACAGTAAACCTCCACAGATACCTCCTAATACATATAGTCCTCTTAAATGTTTGGCCGAGAAAAAGTAGAGAAACAAACTTCCGAACCAATACAGCCAGAGCATATTGAATAAAATATGCAGGATACCGGCATGCATAAACATATAAGTAAATAACGACCACGGCTGATGAATAAATCCGATAAAGGATGCCGGCAGGGCAAATATACCGAATATATCGGGGGTACTTACTTCAAACAGTCGCAAGAAAACGTTAATCAACGTGCCAATCACAAAGATGCCTACGTTGATATAAATCAGTTGGATGAAAATATTTCCTCTTCTGAATGTCTCCTTTAAATCAGCTATAATATGTCCCATTGTTATTGCTTTTTTTTCTCCAATACAAAATCAGGATCAATCCAAATAACATTCCTCCCAGGTGAGCAAAGTGAGCGACATTGTCTCCGGCGCTATTGGCAAGTCCTGACCATAATTCAATCGCGGCGTATCCTATAACGAAGAACTTCGCTTTGATAGGAAATGGCAGCGGGAAGATAAACAACCGGTTATTGGGAAATAACATACCGAATGCCAGCAATATGGCGTAAACGGCTCCCGAAGCACCTACGGTGGTCATCATGTTCAGATACTCTTCTATGGGGACAACGCCATAGCCTATTAGGTTAATGTGCGTATGTTGGCTAAGCTCCGTTACATATTGAATATACTGCACTCCTTCCTGGATAAGTCCCGCACCGATACCGCAGAGAATATAGTAAAAGAGGAAACGTTTGGGTCCCCAGGTTTGTTCGAGAATCGGTCCGAACATAAAAACGGCAAACATATTAAAGAAAATGTGGCTGAATCCGCCGTGCATAAACATATAAGTGATAAGCTGTGCCGGATTAAAGTCACTTGCAAGGAAAAAATGTAATCCCAGATAATTCGTTAAATCCAGGCCGTAACGTTGGGCTACGATTGTCCCGAAAAATACTAGTACATTGATAATTATCAGGTTTTTAGTTACAGTTGGCATCATTTTAATTTCTGAATATTTAGATAATAGACGCAAAAGTACGAATAAATTCTGTTTTAAAGCATGAAAAACGCTTCCTATTAGCTCTTTTTCAATAATTTGCTGCGTTTTTTTATGTTTTTATTTGATATGTTGTTTTGTTCGGCTATATTTGTGGAATCAATCCATTGTGGGATAATCTTTTGTGTAACATATATATTAATTAATCATTTTACGTATTATGAATAAGTCTGATCTTATTAGCGCAATGGCTGCTGAAGCTCAAATGAGCAAAGCCGATGCAAAAAAAGCACTTGATGCTTTCATCACTTCAGTTACTAATGCTATGAAAGCTGGTGACAAAGTATCTCTCGTAGGTTTTGGTACTTTCTCAGTAAGCGAAAGAGCTGAAAGAACTGGTATTAACCCTTCTACAAAGGCAACTATTACTATTCCTGCTAAGAAAGTAGCTAAATTTAAAGCTGGTGCTGAATTATCTGCAGCTGTTGAATAAGATAGATAGTTGAAAGAAATTAAGAGAGGAGACGTGATGCGTCTCCTTTTTTTGTATCTTTGCGCGCAAGAAATAACTTGATTATGAAGATAGAAGATAAACTTGTAGCGTCCGTTATCAGCGGACTCAAAGCACTTTACGGTCAGGAAGTCCCTGAAAAGATGGTGCAGTTGCAAAAAACGAAGAAAGAATTTGAAGGACATTTGACGTTGGTGGTATTCCCTTTCCTGAAAATGTCAAAAAAAGGACCGGAGCAAACAGCACAGGAAATCGGTGAATATCTGAAGGCAAACGATCCGGCTGTAGCAGCGTTTAATGTGATAAAAGGGTTCTTGAACCTGACTATTGCATCGGCTACATGGATTGAGTTGCTGAACGAGATTCAGGCAGATGAACAGTACGGCTTAGTGCAGGTCACTGACGCTTCTCCATTGGTGATGATTGAATATTCTTCTCCGAATACAAATAAACCGCTTCACTTGGGACACGTGCGTAATAACCTTTTAGGCAACGCATTGGCTAACATTGTAGCGGCAAACGGCAATAAGGTAGTCAAAACAAATATTGTAAACGACCGTGGTATCCATATCTGTAAGTCCATGCTGGCATGGAAGAAATACGGAAACGGTGAAACTCCTGAAACTTCGGGTAAGAAGGGTGACCACCTGGTAGGTGATTATTATGTATCTTTCGATAAGCATTATAAAGCGGAAGTAAAGGAGCTGATGGCTAAATTTACAGCGCAGGGAATGAGTGACGATGAAGCGAAAGCAAAGGCTGAAGCTGAATCTCCATTGATGCAGGAGGCCCGCGAAATGTTGGTGAAGTGGGAAGCCGGTGATCCGGAAGTACGCGGATTGTGGGAAATGATGAACAACTGGGTATATGCAGGATTCGACGAAACCTACAAGAAGATGGGTGTCAGCTTCGACAAGATCTATTACGAATCCAATACTTACCTCGAAGGAAAAGAAAAAGTAATGGAAGGTCTGGAAAAAGGTTTCTTCTACAAGAAAGAAGACGGTTCCGTATGGGCCGACCTGACTGCCGAAGGACTGGATCATAAGCTCCTTCTCCGTGGTGACGGTACTTCTGTCTACATGACGCAGGATATCGGTACGGCTAAACTTCGTTTTGCCGATTACCCGATTAATAAGATGATTTATGTAGTAGGTAACGAACAGAACTATCACTTCCAGGTACTTTCTATCTTGCTCGATAAACTTGGTTTCGAATGGGGTAAGAGTCTGGTACACTTCTCTTACGGAATGGTGGAACTGCCGGAAGGTAAGATGAAATCCCGTGAGGGTACGGTAGTTGATGCTGACGACTTGATGGAGGAAATGATTGCCACTGCTAAAGAAACTTCACAAGAACTAGGCAAACTGGATGGTTTGACACAGGAAGAAGCTGATGATATTGCCCGTATTGTGGGTCTGGGAGCATTGAAATATTTCATTCTGAAAGTCGATGCCCGTAAGAATATGACATTCAATCCGAAAGAATCTATCGACTTCAATGGTAATACAGGTCCGTTTATTCAATATACTTATGCACGTATCCAGTCTGTACTTCGGAAAGCTGCCGAATCAGGTATCGTAATTCCTGAACAGATTCCGGCTGGTATTGAATTGAGTGAAAAGGAAGAAGGGCTGATTCAGATGGTTGCCGACTTTGCTGCTGTTGTAAAACAAGCCGGTGAAGATTACAGCCCATCTATTATTGCTAATTATACTTATGACTTGGTGAAAGAATACAATCAGTTCTATCATGACTATAGTATTCTGCGCGAAGAGAATGAGGCTGTGAAAGTATTCCGTATCGCTCTGTCTGCTAATGTAGCTAAAGTTGTTCGCTTGGGAATGAATTTGCTGGGTATCGAAGTTCCTTCCAGAATGTAAGACTTTCTCTGAACAAAATAGACTTCTGCGGGGTTTCTTTTATATATATAAAAGGAACCTCGTATGTTTTACTCCCCCCATCCATTGCTTCGGAAGAGAGAAACGGAAACTGCTACTGTCTCTTATTCCGAACTGCTGTTTGACCTGATTTATGTTTTCTCGGTCACGCAACTTTCACATTATCTGCTTCATAATCTCACTTGGGAAGGATTATTGAAAGAAACAATCCTGTGGTTTGCAGTCTGGATGTTGTGGCAACATACCATCTGGGTGACTAACTGGTTCAACCCGGATACCCGGTCGATACGTATTCTTCTTTTTATCAGTATGCTGGTGGGGCTGGTGATGGCGGCTGCTATTCCTTATGCCTTTACTTACCGGGGATTGATATTTGCTGTCTGCTATGTTCTGATACAGGCAGGGAGAACACTTTATATTATCGGGGTGTTAGGAGATCATCATCTGGCTGCTAATTTTAAGCGAATTATGGGCTGGTTCTGTATATCTGCCGTCTTTTGGATTATGGGTGTCATATTGCAGGGAGAATGGCAAATTCTACTGTGGATTATAGCCGCCATCTGTGACTATACAGCCCCAATGCACGGATTTGCTTTACCTCGTCTGGGACGTTCGGACAGTAGCAAGGAATGGACTATTGAAGGGCATCATTTGGTGGAACGTTGTCAGTTGTTTGTGATTATTGCTTTTGGAGAAACTCTATTGATGACAGGAGCTTCTTTGAGCGAAGTGGAAGAATGGACGCCTCTCGTGATTATCTCTGCTGTTATATCTTTCATTGGTAGCTTGGCTATGTGGTGGGTTTACTTTGATGTGAGCAGTGAAGCCGGTAGCCGGAAAATACAGGAAGTGAAAGATCCCGGAAAGTTGGGGCTGATTTATAATGCAATTCATATCGTACTGGTGGGAGCATTGATTATTTGTGCGGTAGGAGACGAACTGATTGTTGCCCATCCCGAACAAGAAATGAGAGCGGAAGTTGTTTTTGTTCTGATTATCGGACCAATAGTTTATATTCTGGCAAATAGTATCTATAAATATGTCACGTGCCGTATGCTTCCTTTATCACATATTATTGCTGTAATAGCTTTGGCTTTACTGCTTCCCTGGCCTTATCACATTTCTTTATTGACGATGAATATCTTGGTAACATCTGTTTTTATATTCGTGATTGTGTTTGATATGCTATTCCCTAATAAAGGTTTTAAGATAAAATGGGAGCCGAAGATTTAATGATGAAAGCCCATTCATAACGGATAATACTTATATCCTATTGTATGGTGGCTTAAAATAAAAATACAGTTCACACGAATTCTTGGTAAGTATTCAAGAAGTTGTGTGAACTGTGTAATTTTCGCCTTTATAAACGGATGTCTATTATGTATTTTTCATCAACGGTTCGAAATGCGAAGTCCCGATAATGATTCCGTAGAATATCCGGTCTGTTCTTATTTAAATCGTATCAATCTTTATTTATACCAATCTTTATTTTGTTTCCCATTCGATGATACCCATCCTGAGAACTTGGGATATGATTGATCGATTCGTTTCCCTTCCTCTGGAACCGGGAGATTACTTACCGGCATATTGATAGCAAACGGCATCAAGTCTGCAGAAACATAATACATCCCTTCTTCTGGTCTGTAGATGTCTTTTCCGGTTCCCAGTAACGATAAGTCGGCTTTGTCAGTCGGGGGATAATTTATCAGATGTAATTCTTTGCCTCTACCCTCGTTGGAACTGATGAAGATAAACGGGTTGTAAGGAGGTACCACCTCTTTCTCACTAGCTCCATCAAGCGTGATGGTTACAGTATATTCTTTCTTTGATTCATCAGTGATATTTTTGAATTTTGTCATGTCGTCATACAACAATATGGTTGGGTGAGACTGTCCAGGCTCTGTTTCTTTTCCTTCCATGTATATAGAACTTGATAAACCACTGGCATCAGGCCCCGTTATTTTTACACTCTTGACATTGCTGTTTGAGAGCTTGTGTAATTGATATCCAAATCCGTTTTGCAGATAACCGCCACAGTGCTGTAAGATAAACTTGTCTTCTATTTCGTAAATGCGATTGTCAAGAGCATTTCGGGTCATCGTACTGGTGTACTTTACCATTACGTCATTCATATCGTAATCACCTAACTTAGGCCATAAGTCTTCAAAAGCCAGTGTACCGGAATAAGAAATTTTATATTGCTCGGGGATTGCTTCGGGGTCCTCAGGCAGTGGAGGCAATGTCGGGTCAATAGCATTCTTTTCTGACGTATGAATATAGAAGATGGCATCTGCATAATCGAAGTCAATATTATCTTCGAATCCTACTGCTACAATCTGCCCGGACTTGGAATCACGGAGAGATACAGTTCTTTGTGTATTATTCGTGTTTAGATTCCTGGTGGAGTAGCGTGCCCCCATACCTTTTATGATATCGCCCACTTTGTCTTTATCTGTTTCTGAGGTGAGTTTACTCTTGAATCCCATACCTTGAAGGCACCAGCCAATTGTGACTCCTGCAGGAAATTTGTCTTCGTATTCCTGTGTCTCTTCATTCCAATATTTGAGTTTTATTTTTTCGCCACACACTAATGCTCCTACCCCTAAAGTCTTGTAAACAGGAGAGGTGTTTGGGAATGCAATTATTTGTTTTATATCACTCGTGCTCTGGGGCGGATTGTTGGTCGGATAGGTGTAATATCCAACTGTATTGTACCATGCAGCAGAGCTGTTTATAAATACGAGGCTCACTTCGGTCGGGTTAACAATTGGAATATCTGAAGTCATTTTAATGGAACCATCAAAAAACTCCGGATAATTCTGACTGATGTTCATAACCTTGCTTTTACCGCTCTCATCTTTGACTGTAACCTTTCTGAAAACATACTTGATGTTGTATAGTACGTCTGCCGGAGGTATGTTTATTTTAGGCTCCAGATTGGTTGGTCTTCCGTTGTTATCCCAGTCTGCATCGGGAAGAACATGCCATTCTTTTAGATAGGTATGTTGGTTCACGGTCACTCCTCTGGTTTTTGATGCCGTTTGTGAACGTAAGGCAGTGATATATGCATCTTGATTAAATGAAAGCTGACGACTGTCGTCAATCGTTAGTTTAAGAGGAGATACGGTGGCTAAATAATCCGATGATAACCATACTTCCGAGAGGTCCGCCGGAATATTTATTTCTCCACTGAATTTGCCTTTTTCGTCTGTAACTGCACGGTAGATAGGCTCTATGTCCTTTTGGAACACGCTGCCGTCAGCCGAGTATTATTCAATGGGATCTTGATCGTAAATGTCAAAAAGGACACGATAATTTTCGCTTTTAAAACAATAATTGATATCCAAAGCAACAGCTTGGGTCATGTTGAAGTCGAAGTATGCTTCTTTTGGCATATGCCTTCTCTCCCAAGATAAGTCACGCTCTTTGTCCATACAACTGATGGAAGCTATGGTAAGCACTCCTATCATTAAATACTTTAAATTTGTTTGCTTCATAAGTTTGTGTATTAAAAGATAAAGAGCAAATATATACATTTAATTATATAATTTGCTCTTTTTCTAGTTTTTTTATTTCTTTTTTGCGAATCGTCCTTTTTTTGTGGTCGCTGGTCCTTTTTCATCTTGTAATTTGATGAGTTCCAAACAGCTAGCCAAACTCAAATCCTGCGGGACGATATCTTTAGGAATTTTATAATTGGAACCCTTATAGGTAATATAAGGTCCGTAACGTCCGTTCAGAATCTCAAGTTCCGGCTCCTCTTCAAACTTCTTGATGTGGCGTTCCGTTTCTTTTTGGCGTTTCTCCAGAATCAGCTGTTCTGCCTCTTCCAAAGTAATTTCCATCGGATCAAGTGTTTTCGGGAGCGATACATATACCTTATTGTGCAGGACATACGGACCGAAACGGCCTACGCCTACACTGACTGATTTTCCTTCATATTCGCCCAGTGTACGAGGTAATTTGAATAATTCCAGTGCTTCTTCCAAAGTGATGGTTTCCATGGATTGACCTTTCTTCATTTGTGCGAAGCGTGGTTTTTCTTCATCTTCTACAGTACCAATCTGTACAACAGGACCGAAGCGGCCAATCTTAACAGAAACAGTCTTGCCTGTTCCCGGTTCTTCTCCCAGAATACGTTCGCCTACTTTATGTTCCGTCTTGATAGCCAATGTGTTTTCTACAGACGGATGGAACTTATCATAGAAATTCTTCATGATAGAAGTCCATTTCACTTCTCCTTCTGCAATCTCGTCAAATTCCTTTTCTACACTGGCGGTAAAGTTGAAATCCAGAATGTCCGGGAAATATTCGGTAAGGAAATCATTTACCACAGTGCCGGTATCCGTTGGGAATAACTTCGCCTTTTCTGCACCGGTAATTTCAGTATGGTTTTCATCCTTAATCTGACAATCTTTCAATGTCATGACATTAAACTGCCGTTCTTCCCCGTCTTTATTACCTTTCTCCACATATTCGCGTTGTTGGATGGTAGAGATAGTAGGTGCATACGTAGACGGACGTCCGATACCCAGTTCTTCCAACTTGCGTACAAGACTTGCTTCCGTATAGCGTGGAGGACGTTGGGTGAAACGTTCGGTTGCGATGATAGGGCCGTGTTCCAGCTTCTGACCTTTTTTCAGAGGAGGAAGCAGGTGGCTCTCATCTTCCTGTTCGTTGTCATCGTCATAAGATTCACGGTATACACGGAGGAACCCGTCAAACTTAATCACTTCGCCGATGGCTGTAAACACGTCGCTGCTGCCACTTATTGTTATGGTAGCAGTTGTCTTTTCCAGTTCCGCATCTGCCATTTGTGAAGCAATGGTGCGTTTCCATATCAAGTCGTACAGTTTCTTTTCCTGTGCTGTTCCTTCAATGGATTGGTTTTCCATATAGGTAGGGCGGATAGCCTCATGCGCTTCTTGTGCACCCTTAGTCTTTGTTTCGAAATGACGGGGGTGTACGTAGCGGTCACCCATCATTTTGATGATAGCGTCTTTACTACCAGCCGTTGCAAATTCCGAGAGGTTGACAGAGTCTGTACGCATATAAGTGATGAATCCCGATTCGTATAAGCGTTGCGCGAGCATCATGGTCTGCGCTACGGTATATCCCAGTTTGCGTGCGGCTTCCTGTTGCAACGTAGATGTTGTGAATGGAGCAGGAGGCGTTTTCTTGACCGGGCGGGTAGTAATATCGTCGATAGCAAAGCTTGCTCCCTGACAAGCGTCGAGGAAAGCCTTTGCTTCTTTTTTTGTTTTGATACGGCGAGCTAGTTCGGCTTTCATTTCCACCAGTTTTCCGTCCGTGTCCGGGACAAGGAATACGGCAGTGATGCGATAAGCAGCTTCCGTTTGGAAAGCATGTATTTCACGTTCACGTTCAACGATCAGGCGGACAGCAACAGACTGAACACGTCCGGCAGAGAGTGCCGGTTTCACTTTTCTCCAAAGCACGGGAGAGAGTTCGAAACCTACGATACGGTCTAGAATCCGTCGTGCTTGCTGTGCATTTACGAGGTTGAGGTCAATGTCGCGTGGTTGTTCAATTGCTTTTAAAATAGCGCTTTTCGTAATTTCATGAAATACGATTCGTTTTGTGTTTTCCGGTTTTAGTTTTAAGACCTCATACAGATGCCAGGCTATCGCTTCTCCTTCGCGGTCCTCATCGGATGCGAGCCATACGGTTTCTGCGTCTTTAGCTTCTGTCTTCAGTGTGTTAACCAGAGCCTTTTTGTCTGCCGGGATTTCGTAGCTGGGTGTAAAATTCTTCTCTACGTCGATGCTGAATTCTTTTTTCTTCAGATCGCGTATGTGTCCGTAACTAGAAAGGACTTTAAAATCTTTCCCAAGAAACTTTTCAATCGTTTTTGCTTTTGCCGGAGACTCGACAATGACAAGGTTTTTCTGCATAATTCTTTCTTTTATAATGGCTTGTACCACAATATTCGGGGACAAAAGTAAAAAAAAAGATTCTCCCTACCTTATATTATAAGGAGAATTTAATAAAATCTTGAAATTTACATCTGTGAAGGTAAAGGCTAATATGGTAAATCTTGAAATTTGATTCAGGACGTTCGGTGGTATATATTAAAATGAAATAAGATGATATTTAATGCAATATGCCCATTTCGAATAGTACGGGATGGGCATATTGTGTTTTTATTATATTCTGTCTATTTTCCTTAGAACCGGAAACTCAATCCTCCCAAGAAATTGAATCCTTCCGTAGGATAACCCAAATAATATTGATATTTCTTGTTCAGCAGGTTATGTACTTGCGCATAAACGGATACTCCTTTGAATACATTATAGCTGGCTCCGATATGCAAATCATTAATTGCGGTCATTTTTGCATACTCTTTCACTTCTTTCCGGTTGATGTAATCATAACCCAGATTTATGTTAAGAGCAGAGGTCGGATGAATACGTACATTGAAAGACATTTCACTGACAGGTTTCACAGCCAACAGATATTCCTCTGTTTTGCTGTCCCAATTACGGTAAGTATATTTAGCTGATATTCCGAGGATATCTTTGTAATCGTAACTGATTTCACCGCCAAGGTAGAGATTATTTGTATTATCTTGAGCAAAAGAAAGATAAGAGCCTGAATGAATATTACTTGGGTCAAAACCTAAATAAGATAAGTCGTTCTTTAGATTCTGATAACCACCGAACACGTTGAACCAAAGTCCCGGATAAGGGCTTGCTTTGAATCCTACACTACCGTTGATTTGCTCGTAAGTATCATAAGGACGTTGTACATATCCCAAAGTAGCAGTGGTATTTGCCTCCGGCAGTTCACCGTAAGGACAGATATTTTCTAATCTGCGGAAATCATTCAGTTGCTTACCGCCAGTTGCTTTTGCATAAACAATGTAGCTATCAGAAAAAATATACTGTGCAGTGATATCGGGTGAGATACGGAAAGACTTATCAAATCCGAAAGATAAATCTACATTGGCTCCGATATGCAATTTCCAGTCATCATTATCCAGTTCATAATATGGATTTAAAAGAAGCGTTGTGTAGTTCTTGAAATATTCATCTCCGGTGGAAACATTCTTTGTATATCCGCTGTAGAGAAGATTGTTCATTTCCAAAGCGATAGTTATTAATTGTTGGTCGCCGATAGCTCCCGTGACATCGCCTTTGGTACGTATGATTGTCTCCTTGATGCCTGTATTGGCTTCAGATTCATTGAACATGTTGTGCTGACGTTCATACATCAACAGGTTTGTTTCTGCATTGAAACGCAGTGGTGCAGTCTCATCAATGAAATGAATGCCCGCATGAAAGTCACCGGATGTGAATTTCTGCTTGCTGTTTACGCTTTCCGGTTGGAAGTTGAAGTTGCTCAATCCGAAGTTTCCGGCAATATTTAAATCCAACTTATCGAATTGATGCGTATAATCCACATTAGCACGTGTGCGGTAGTAGAAAGCATTCCATTTCTCTCCATTTGTGAAAGGAAGAGTTAACTTACCATCCATTCCATCCATTTGGAAACGTACATTCAATTTGTCTTTCTGCGACAGACGGAATAAATAATTGGCAAGAATATCCAAATTGCCATAATTACCATATCCGGCACGTACATATCCCGGGGTAGTGCCGGGTTGAACTTCTTTTCCGGTATAGGGGCGCATCAGGCCTGCCGGAACGGAAGTGGCCGGAAAGAATGTTGTAGCATACTCTACTTCTTTCTTGCTCACTGTCGGTTCTTCTACTTTAGGCAGGACGTTTACTTTCGAGGCGTCCATAATGTCCGGGTTATATTCTTGTTCCACAACGACCGTGCGGGTCATTGTGGTATCCTTCGGTTGGGTGGTTTGGGCTTGAAGGCTGGATGGCATTGACATAGCCAATGCGAGTCCTCCTATTATATAATGAGATCGTTTCATACTTTTCTATTTTTTTATTCTCAATTCTCAACTTTCAATTTACTAAGTCTGCTTTCAATCATGCTTTCAATATCGTCATTCCCTTGATAATTCTGTTGCAGACTTAGCAGATATTGGCGTGCGTCCAGATCTTTACCCGTAGCATGATAGACGTCGGATAGAAGGATAAAACTGCGCGCTAGCCAATAAGCATGTGGCGTACTCTGTTCTATATAGTTGAGCAACTCTTTCTCTGCAGCGGCATATTCTTTTGCGTCGTAGAGGGATTGTGCAACCTGATATTTAGCTTCGGCACCGTAAGAGTTACGTGTGTCTTTGGCCAGTTCACGATAGTCTTCCATTGCTTTCTTGTCAGCCTTTTGCTTGGTATAGGCTTTAGCACGGTAATAAAGAGCTTCATTTCTTAGCTCCGGACTAAGTTTGGCCTCTGCAAGCAAGTCGGTAGCTGCATGGATGGTTTCTATGTCATCTCGCAATAGGAAGGCGCAACGCAGAATACCCGTTTCAGCAAGTTGGCGGCGCTCTACGTTGGTTGCTTTTTCTTTCAGCATTTTGTAGCTAGCCAATGCTTCAGCCATATTTTGCTGGTTGAATTGCACTTCAGCACGCAAGATCAGTGCTTCTTCTGCAAACGGATTGTTTGGATATTCCAACAACTTACCGGAATGGAGAAGAATCATATCATAATTCTTCTGCTCGTTTCCGATCAGGCAGAGATAATAATGTGCGTTCAGGCTGAAGGCTCCTTCCGGGAAAGTTTGCAGGTATTTGTTGAGGCTTGTTTTGGCTTCTTCCATTCTGCCTCGTGCATAAATCTTTTCTGCGGCGGCATACGTAAGCGAGTCTTGTTCGTTAGCATCGAAACGGATGTGTCCCGGCATGGCATTTGCTAAAGCAGCAAATTCGTCGATACGGTTGAGGTCTACATAAATAGATTTCAAATCACGCATGGCAAGGCGTGCTTCTTCACTACCCGGATATTTTTCAATAACCTGTTTGTAGGCTTCGATTGCTTGGTTGTAATCTCCTTTTTGGTAATATAATAATCCGATTTCGGCGGCAGCTTTCCGGCTGACCGGGCTTTCAGGATATTTAGTAAGCAATTCTTTGAAAGAGGTAATGGCTTGATTGTTGTTGTCCATCAAAACATAGGAACGTCCTTTCTCGTAAATAGCGTTTACGGCATAAGGAGAAGCAGGGTACTTTCCTACCAGACGGTTCAGCAAGGTAATCTTACCGGTATAGTCTTTCTGCAGACCGGATACAAGAGCCAGCTGATAGAAAGAATAGTCTCCGGAAGAAGTATTCATCTGCTCGGCTTGCGAATAATACTGTTTGGCTTCTTCAAAGTTACGTACATGCAGGTGGCAGTCACCAATACGATTGTATGCATCGGCAAGTGCGGTTGCATTTTCACCTTTCTCCAGTTGAACGTATTTTTGGAAATAATTGCTTGCTTGCGTATAGTCTTTCCGGTGGAAAGCGATATACCCTAAGTTATAATTGGCAAGCGCATACATTTCGTTATTGGGTTGGGTGGTGAGTTGCAGATAAGCATTAAAATCACGTGCGGCTTCTACCATTCGGTTTAGACGGTAATAGGATTCTCCGCACCAATAGTAAGCGTCTGCCTTGGTCTGACGATTATATTGTCCGATGGCAATGGATTGGTTCAGATATTTCAGAGCTTGTTCGAAGTCGGCGTTAGCGAAAGATTGAGTTCCTAATTGGAACAGTATCTTTTGTTTGGCTTCCAATATTTGCGCGCTTGGTTTGGCAATCCGGTCGATTGATTTCAAAGCTGCATCGTAGCTACGTGTATTCATGTAAACTTCTACCAGGTAGCTGCTGACTTTTTCAGCATAAGGAGAAGTCGGAAATTCATTCAGGAATTTCTCGAAGGCAGTAACTGATTCACCGAAAGCGGAGAAAGAAGTCTCGTGCAGGCAAAGAGCGTAATTGTAAGCTGCCTGTTCCTTGATTTGCATATTAGCATTGGAGGCGGCTGCCTGTTCAAAAGCCATGCGTGCTTTGTTTTTCTCTGCCAGTTGCAGATAAGAGAGTCCCATGTGGAGATATGCATTTTGGGTAAGGGCATCGTTGTCAGTTGTCACCTTACCTAATGTTTCGGCTGCTTTGGAGTAGACTTTTGTTTGGTAGTAGGAGAGTCCTAGCATATAAAGGGCATCCCGGCGGGGAGCCGAGTGATCCTTATTCAAGTAATTGTTGAATGCTTCTACGGCTTGGTGATATTGTCCGAAATGGTAATAGACATCTCCCTGAATACGGTACATTTCTGCTGCGTATTCATTATTCGGATAGGCCGACAGATAGTTCTGTGCTACAATCTGTGCCTTATCGTAGTTTTGAAGCTGTGCATAAATTTCGGCAATGTAATAGGGGACAAGTGCCTTGTACTTCGAATCGTCCTGTAACGGCAAGAAACCTTTCAGTGCTTCGTTATAGCGTTTTTGCGTATAGCGGATATAAGAGAGATAATAATCACAGTCTTTGGCATATTGGGGACTGTTGGCGCGCAATGTTTCAAACCAAATTGCTGCTTCTCGTAGATTATCGGTTTTCAGATAACAGGTAGCCAATTGGTAAGTGCAGTCATCCCGTTCCTCATTACCCAGTAGACCGAGGTCGGCAGAGTTGAAGAGTGCCAGTGCTTCATCATATTTTCCTTCGTAGAAATAGCAGGAGGCTAACAGCGCATAAATGCGGTTAGCGTATGGAGTATCAGGGTAACGGTCGAGATATTTGCGGAGGAGTTCGATGCGGTTTTTGTCTTTCAGTTCGTAAGCCGAACTGACTAGCATATACTCTGCGTCCTGAAGAAGGCTGGCTGCAGGCTTTTGTTTTACAAATGCTTTCAATGCCGGCAGAGCAGCTGCATAATTCTTTTCCTGGAAAAGTTCTTTCCCTTCTTTATAAAGGTTGTCAGTCGAAGTGAACTTGTCACCTGTCTGGGCAAATCCTATAATGGGCGTGCAGCAGATGGCGGCACAAATGAGTCTAGTAATTTCTTTTTTCATAATCGGGTGTTTATGCAAAAGTACTACATATCTTTCAATGAGAATCCTTTGAAAGTTATTTTATAATCATTTAATTCTTTATGTAAAGTTTCTCCTTTCTTTTCCAATGCCGGGATACTTATTTTTCTCGGATTTCTTTTTACTTCTCCGATAAGTGCTGTTTTGTTAAACCGGTTGAGGGCGATCAGGTCTATTTCATTTTCTCCGTTTTTGTCCCAATAGTTACCTACGTCGGTAACTTCCTCTTCTTCAGCGATAAGTTCACGGAAATATTTTTCTAACAATAGGCCGCTGTATTGTTCATAGTTCTTTTCTACATATTCTATCAGTAAATGGTTTTTCCCCATTTCTAGTACTGCGTTGTTTGAGAAAATAAAGCGAAACCAGAATCGTAGAAAATTGTCTTGCAGGCAATAACGGGTAGCACGACTATTAGGTTTAGCGAACATCGGTTTCACTTTTTTGATTAATGAATATTCATCCTCAAGGTTGGCTAAATAGGAACCGGTGTTTTTATTGATGATGGAATCAATCTCTCGTTGTGTTGTTTTTCCTTCTGCAATGAGAGATAGGATAGAAAAATAATTGGCATAGTCTTTCCCGAACTCGGAAATCAACATGTCTTTGCCTTCTGTCAGAAATGGTGAGCCTTCGGAAAGCGCATAATTTATCATGGCAGTTTTATTAAATGCTTTCGCTTCCATCAATAGGGTGATGTATTTGGCTACTCCACCTGTCAGCAAATACAAGCAAAGCAAATCTTCCGATGTGAATTGGGGGGCATGGTCTGCTAGAATCTCTTTGATAACGGTGGTGGTGAATGGATGCAGAGCAATTCGGGCGGTAAGGCGTCCGTATAGTGGCTCCTTGCGGTCTTCGAATATTCTTTTCATCATTGAATAAACGGAACCGCATACAATGAAATTGATTTTGGAAGTCGCGTGATATTGGTCCCAAATACGTTGTATGTCACTGACGATAGACGGATTGATATAGAGAAATTCTTGAAATTCGTCAATGATTAATGTGAAATTTTCCTTTTGGGAATGTTGCATCAGCAGTTCAAAGAGCTGTGCGAACTCTCTGATTTCTCCATAGATACGAATGCCAAGCGTTTCCTGAATGACAGGTTGATATTGTGCGCAAAGCAGGACTTCACTCTTTCTTGCTACAAATATATATACGAATCGGGTGTCTTTGACAGACTCTAAGAGTAGAGCTGTTTTTCCGATTCGTCGGCGTCCGGTCATTACAGTAAAGCAAGCGCTCGTTTGTGATTGCTTTTTAGCTGCATACAGTATCGCCATTTCTTTCTTTCGGTCGTAGAACTTCATATTATTGCTATCTTAATGGCAGTTAATTTAATGGCCATTAAATTAATGGTGGTTACAAAGATAACACAATATGTTGTATTTTGTTCATTTATAGTAATATAATATGATTGTTTAAGATTATGTGATAAATTACTTTGATCTATTTGGTTGAAATGAACTTCTATTTTACAAATACATCAATTGGCTACTGAAAAATGGCCCATCTTAAGAAAAGGAATATTTAAACGAGAATAAAAGGCGTAATTACTGGGAGGGATTGAGAAGTATAAAAAAACGCAGAGATTTGTAGGTGCGAAATTCTTTCTTTTTGTTATAGGAGATGTTTGTCGATTAAATTGTAATGCTTTTCTTCTTTTTCACTTCTTGTGTAAACTGAAATGTGGTTAGAAACTGGCATTTTGTTGTTTGTTGCCTTTTCGATATTTGTGATGAAATAGAAGAAAAACGGTCTTAATTTTCCCTTATTTGTCTTCCTCACCGAGCAAAAGCTGCTTCGTCGGTGAGAAAGGAAGCGTTCCTCGGTGAGGAAGAACTCCTTGGTTTTAAACCAACGAATCTTTTCTTGATAGAAAAAGATGCATATTCGACTTGAATTTATACGGTATTAGCCTGTGATTTTGCATACAGTTGCATGTTTTTATGCATTTTATTCTCCAGATCATTATTTTTTTATCTGATGTTTTGGAGGAATATCTTAAAAATGGGACATAACTATAGATGAAATACTCTCAATCTATCAGGCTGATGAGATTATCTTAGCGGCATTGAGCTAGAAACAAGCTAAGTCCTCGCCGGATAGAATCCAACCCAAAATCTTCCGGATGAATCTCGGAGAGAGGTAGGAAGAAAGAATCTGCTACATCATCCATGGCGGAGAAATGGCTCATGTCTTCTACAGTGCAGAGGAAAAACATATCGAGAGTATGTACAGGAAAACCTGAATAAATATAAATATTGGGAAGTGTGAACTGGTAAACGGCTTTTTTAACTTTCAGCCCTGTTTCTTCCAGTACTTCGCGGGCAACACCTTCTTCGCCTGTTTCATTCATATCGATGAATCCGCCGGGTAGGTCGAGAGTCCCTTTGGCTGGCTCTTTGGCACGTCGGCAGACAAGCAGTTCGTTTTTCTCATTCAAGATGAGTGCTACTGTAGCAGCAGAAGGATTGAAATAATAGGCAAAGCCGCAATCTGCACATTTTTTAGATTTCTCGTTGTTGACCTCAAAATGAGAGGAACCACATTCAGGGCAATATAGGAATTGGGCAAGAGGATGTTCCATGATTCTTTATAGTAAAACGATGTTTCTTGTTTTCTGTGACAAAAGTACGCAAAAAAGCAGAAACAACAAACATTTTCGACTGTTCGTCGAAATAGTGATAATCGGTCTGGAAATGTTGCGGAAAGTACAGATTGTAGTGTAGAATCCAGCCTATGGGAGCTAACACAAAAGAGTAGGTCGTTTTTCAATATCCCTAAATTGAGAACTTATAGGAGGGGGTAAAGCTATTATTGAAATATTTTTGTCATGGTTTGAAAAATTCTTAGAAGAATCAGTAAAGATTACAGGATGCTTTAAGAATTTTTCAAGCCGTGATTTCTCACTGATGATACAGATAATTCAGATCTGTATTTAAGAACATTTCTTAGAATTTCTGCAAGGTTTCCCCATCGAATGTTTCTCCATCCGAACCATCGATTAGTATAGTATTATGTATTTTGTTATATCCGTACTGTTTGTTCCATACGTCTCTGTTAGCCAACTGTATGCTGTACTCCCAGCGTGTGGAGATGGTGGGTTTGGGGTCCGGAAGATTCAGATATATATCATATTCGCCACTGGGCATTGAGGTTGGCAGTCCGAACTGGGCTCTGATTGTGATCTGTTCCCCTGGAAACCAGAAACGCGGGTCTTCTTTAAGTTTTATCTTATACTTGTTGTCTTTCTTCTTTTTGTGGACAAATATGATTTCGACATCTCTAGGATTGAATGGAGCTGCCCATCCCGTATTTTGTAGTTTTAGCGCAATCTCATAAGGGTGACCAATTTTTCCTTTTGGGGTGAAATATCCATCAGAGAGAGTGAACCGATATCCTAAACGTTTTTTAATTTCAGTCATGCAATGCTCATCTTCCCATTGATTGATGACTGCGGGATGATAATCGATATTGATATAAGACCAGTGATATTTGGCAAAGTCGGTTACTGCATTCTCGCAGTTTGAGTACTCAGACAGTTGACAAGTCTCGCCACCCATCGCCACATATTTAGTTTCCCATTCCCAGAATTTCCTGTAATCCGGATTTTCTCCGAAAGTTCCCATATCGTCCGTATCTGCGAGGAAACAGTCGTTGTGGAAAGAGATACGCGATAAGTCGGAACCATTGTAAGCAGTTTCCTGTGTAATGGTATCAGTATGGTTGAGATTGAATGTGAATAACTTGGCGACAGGATACCGTACACTTATCATTCTATCTTTAGGCATTACCTTCAAAAGAGCATCCAGTACTTTACGACGGGGACCATATTCATTTTTCTTAGGCTGATAATTGTAATGGTCAGTGTAATACCATTCTCCCCATACCCCGACAAATCCCGCTTCGAGTACGCAAATCACATCCGAGAACTCATCAAAGATGGGCTTTAGTTGTTGGATATGTTGTTTGGTAAGTGTCCAGGGAGCATCCCAGGGCTTTTCATTTTCGGAAGAGGTATATGCAAAGCGTAATACGCATTTGGCTCCTCCCTTTCTTAATGCCAGCATGTTGTTCCGAATGCGTTGCAGATATTCTTCCGAGATCAACTTGTCTTTGAAGTTTCTCATATAGTATGCGGTGAATATAAGGCTCATTCCTTTGTTACGATATTCGTTTAGGAATTCCGGAGTGATGGCATGATCGTTGTCTGTGGCATATTCCTGATGAGTGAAAAAACCTCTTTCTGGGTTGCATATTACTTCTTCGGATGGCCGGTATGTCACCTTTTCCATTTCTTCCAACGGAGTAAGAAAAGGGAATTCTTGCTCTTCTTTAGAATTGACCTTGTCGCTGCAGAATGTTAGCAGTAAAGATGGAATGAAAAAGAGAGATATTAAGAATCTTTTCATAAGATAATATGTTGAAATGTGGATATTCTGTTGTTACTTAACTTCTACAAACCAAGGTAATCTGGATAGAGGAACATCAATGGTGTAGGTTTTACCTCCTTTATAGAGTTTCCCCATATCATCTTTCCACTTACCCTTGGGGAGTTTCACAGTCCGGGTGTTATCACTGGACATGATGGGGGCTACCAAGTATTTATTTCCCAACATGTATTGATTTTTACATTCTTCAAATCCTTGATTGGGGAAAGCATATTCCATGTGACGTACGATAGGTTCCCCCGTAATGGATGCTTCTTTGGCCAGTGAGAGTATATAATCGCCCAACTGTTCGTGCCATTTGGCGTATTTAATACACGTTTCCAGATTTTCTTTGTTTAGAATACGCCAGGGAGCTACGGAGAACTGCATCATCGGCATCATGGAATGTATCTGGCAGGAGCGTACAATTAGTGTCTGGTCAAAGCTGGAAGCGTCGATGCCCAGAAAGCTGGAATATTCTCCTCCTCCGATCATGTCGGGACAAGTATACGAATAGCCCAGTAAACCGGCGGATACCATTGAAGGAACCAGGCTTGCAACCCCATTCCATGAGTATGTCTTATCTCCTAAACGTTGTACTAAAGGTTGACCGCCCCATTTCCAGCAAGCACGAAACTCATTGTATGGAAATTCCAGTCCGAGTTTTGCCCACAAGTAAGTCTGCTCGGTATCGTATGACTGCTGGTCGAACACGTCTACATCTTTTGCGAGATATCTTTCCGGATCTCCTGCATCGAACTTGAAGCCGTCAATACCATAATCCTTTTGTATTTTTTGGAGAGCTTCTCGCAGATGATTGTAGGCAGCCGGATTGCTCAAGTCATAGCATGCACTGGAACCATTCCACCAATTGAGAATTGCTGGTTGGTCGCTACCTTTTTTTTTCACCAGATAGCCTTTTGCCCGCAGGTCTCTGAATTCTTCGCTATCGGGTGTTACAAACGGACTTACCCACAGCATCACTTTGAATCCCATGGAATGAAGTTTATCGACCATAGCTTTAGGATTTGGAAATTTATCCGGTCTGAACCCGAAATTGGCATAGTTTTTCTGCCAGCTGTCATCGATCATCAGTATGCCCGTGGGGAACCCATTGTCGATAATGCTTTGCGCATACTTCAGAATGTCCTCCTGATTCTGATTATATATGAGCTCTATCCATGTGTTGTATTGAGGCTTTGAGAAGAAAAGTTCGGGCGGCAGAGTCTCCGATGGAGGAAAATGCTTTTTAGAAGCAGCCAGGTAAGCCTCTCTCAACGTGGTTCCGGCCGTTGTATGTTTTATTGTTCCTCTGGCAGATTCAATGCGGATTTTGCCGTTTTTCAACTGAAAACGGAAGGGGCCGTCGCACCAGATATAACGGCCTTTATTAGAAATCAGCAATGGTGTAGTTTGATTATTGAAATTCTGTGTTTGCAGGTCAATTTCCATTGTATTCTCCCGGAAAGGCATTTGACTGCCTAGGTCAGTGGCTCCTCCCCACCATTTCTCATTGGGGAGGATTTCTATCTCTTTCACCTGTTGGGATAGGGTGGTTGCGGCAAGGCTGAATGCCAGGATGCTAAAGATTAATTTCTTCATGATGTTAAGTATTGAATATTCGATTATATGATTAATGCTTGATAAATTCAGATGGCGCGCTTCCGAATTGCTCTTTAAATGTTCTCGTGAAATAAGAGGGACTCTCGATTCCGACAGCGTAACCGACTTCACTGATTGACATGTCGGTAGTTCGTAGCAGTTCTGCTGCTTTGTCTAGTCTGATTTTACGGATATAATTCCCCAAAGACATGCCGGTAGTTGATTTGATGAAACTATACAGTTTGGTTCTGTTCATTCCCAGTTCAAGGCAGAGATGATCGACAGAGAATTGCTGGTTAGTAAGGTTGTCGTTGACTAATTCTATCAGTTTGTCGAACATCTCTCTTTGTCTCTTGTCCTGAATCTCTTGCCGGACATTGTTGGTGGTTGGCAGATTTCGCATCTGATGACTTTTATTGAGGAGATTACGGACATTGGCTTTAAGAAGTCTGGGATTGAAAGGTTTGGGTATGTAGGCATCCGCTCCCATTTCGATTCCTTCAATCTGATCTTCTATCTGCGACTTTGCGGTGAGCAGGATGATAGGGATAAAGCAAGTCTGCAGGTTCTTTTTTAAGGTTGCACACAACTCTATACCATTCATTCTGGGCATCATTACATCCGATATAATCATGTCCGGAAGGCTACGGTTACATTTGTCCAAAGCCTCCTGTCCATCTATGGCCATGATGATATTGTACTCTTTTACAAAGTATTCCCTTAGTATCATAAGTATTTCATGATTGTCATCCACCAACAAAATGGTAGGTTTTCCCTCTCTGTAGATTGCTGTGGTTTCTTCTACTTCCAGCGGTGCATATTCTACTGCATAGTTGGATAAATAGTCCTTCAATACGAATGTATTTTCTTCTGTTTTTTCCTCCTTAGTCAGATAAGCGTCGGATATGGGCAAAGCAATGATGACTTCTGTGCCCACATTGGGCTTACTGCTTATTATAATTCCTCCATGATGGAGTTCGATAAGAGACTTAACTAGAGATAATCCGATGCCCGAACCGGAATGTTGCTTACCTGTATTATTCTGTACCTGATGAAAACGTTTAAAAATTGTGGGCAGTACGGCTTTCTCCATGCCAATCCCTGTATCGCTAACTCTTATAATGACCTGTTCGCCGGGAATCATTTCCTTGGTGTTCCAGAAAGAATCTTTGTATAGAGGAATGATATCGTCCACTAATCCTTTGGAAACTTGGATATTGATTTCACTGTTGGCATGCGAATAGCGTATACTGTTTGATAGGATATTAGACAGTATTTTTCCAAAATGTTCCGGGTCTATCCACATTCTGATGTTTCGGTCGTCAATCTGTAGATTCACATGGATATCGGATGCTTCGGCCCAACCTTTGAATTCTTCATAAATATCGTTGACGTATTCAGGAATCGAAGTATAGGCTGTTCTAAGTTGAGCGGACTTAATTTCTGCCCGGTGGAAATCGAGCAATTCATTGACCATGTTCGACAACTTGCCTGTATTATGCTGGATGATATTTACATATTTGTTCGTGCAGATATCCTCATCTTCTGCTATTTCGTTGATTGCATGGCTTATCAGGGTGAGCGGAGTTCTGAACTCATGAGATACATCCGTGAAGAACCGCATCTTCATCTGCATCATTTCCTCTTTTTGGCGTTCTTGCTCTTTCTGCATGGAAATCGTATTCTTCATTTGAGTCCATTTGATGAAATAACGGAAACCTATGTAGAATAATCCTAGAATGACAAGGATATAGAATGTGTAGGCCCACCAAGTCATCCAGAAAGGAGGTTGAGAATAAATTTGCAATGTATATTGTTCATTGCTCCATGCTTGCCAGTCGCCTGCTTCCACTAGCAGGGTGTGCAAACCGAATGGGATTTTCTGATAAGATACAGTTGGTTCTTTGCCTGCCTCTATATATCGCCATTCATTGTCATATTTTTCCAGTTTGTATCGATAACGTATGTGATGCTGATTTCTGTAAGATAATGATGTAAAGCTGACAGAGAAATTGTTATCAGGGTATTTCAGTTTCAGACTATTGGAAAACTCGATATCCGAGTCCACGACCTTACCGTTAATGTGGCATCTGGTGAAATAGACACGATAGGAAGCCGTGTGCGGAGTCTCGGCAATAGGAGTGAAGTAATTTAACCCATGGGCTCCTCCGAAGTAGAGATTGCCGTCATCGTCTTTGGTGGAAGAAGAGGTGCCGAACACATAACTTTGCAGACCGTCATTAGTGTCGAATAGATTAAAACGTTTGATTTCATCATCGAAATAATTCAGATTGAAACCACCGCACCATACACGGCCGAATCTGTCCACCTCGATACTTTCTATGTCGTTAGACGTTGCTCCAGCTTCTATCCCGTAACTCTCAGCCGAATAGTCGTAGATGCCGTTAGGTCTGTCTATCAGTGTCACTTTATTAAGCCCGTTTCCCATGGTACCTATCCAGTACGTAGACTCGCTTCCTTTATCGATGGGCCAGATATAGTTACTGCTTAAACTGTTTTTGTCATTCTCTTTTGCCAGGTATTTGACGATGCGGATGACTTTTCCTTCATTGTCAAATATGACACGGTTTATGCCCATTGCCGATGTGATAATGAGCTCGTTTTTGATGGTGTCGCTGTATATGTTGTGAAGTAGGTCGGTTGACAGATTATTGGGGGTAGCTGTCTGAGTGGTATAGGTCATTGTGTTTCTCCATTGACTGTTTATTTCTTCGAAACATTCCAATCCGGCATAGGTTGTCACCCATAGGCGGTTGAACTTATCAAAATCCAGCCAGAATATATATCCACTATTGACTGTTCGTAGCGACTGGATGATTTCTCGTGTCTTTTTGTTGATAATGAGGATGTTGTCCCTGACAGCTGCATATATGTTCCGGTTGTCCGACTGTATGCTTGTTATGCTCGGAAATAACTGCGGGAGATGGCAATAATCCCATATCACTTCTTTTGTTTTTATGTTGAAACTGCTTAGTCCTCCGAACTTGCTTCCCATATACACATGCCCGTCTTTACTGTAATGTATGGAACTGATGAATTCGGACCCTATGTTGGTATCCGATGTTTTGAAAGGACTGTATCTGACGGTTTTGAAAAAGCGTGGCCTTGTATTGGCATAAGATACGCCTGCAGTCCAGGCAGATACCCATAGATTGTTATCTCTGTCGAGGAAAATATTGTTGATATCACTGCCTACCGAATAAGGATTGGATGGCGAATGCTTGTGTTCTATTGCAGGCATGGAATCATTGTTCTTCCATACTTGGAAAAGTCCTTCATTGGCTCCTATCCATACATAGTCCGGATCAACGCACAGTGACAGTACACCTCCGGGGGTGTTGAACATCACCTGTTTGATAAGTACATAGTGATCCCCGTTTTCAATTTTGTATTTAGCCAGATGTTCCTGATATATGAGCCATAAATATCCGTTATCATAGCAGATATCCCTGACTCCCGAACCTATGTTATTGTTTATATTTCCGGAGAACTGAAGCTCTCCATTGGCATTGGGCTTGTAGGCAGACAGGTACCTCTTTCCTGAAATCCAGACATTTCCCAAGCTATCTGTGGCGACTTTGGGGTTTAGTTCATCGGCAACATAGCTATACGTATCTCCTATCTTTTGGGCAGAAAGAACCGGCTGGGTACCGTTTTTTTCGGAAGATTGAATTTTTACCAGCCGGATCTGATTATCGGATATGAGCCATAGCTGATGATTGATACCTCGCTTTAGTACCCTGACTTTGGAGTAAAAGTCAGGGTCTGATTGTCCTTCTATACGGTAACTGACAAATTTCTTCGTTCTGATATCAAAACAAGATAATCCGGCTTCGGTAGCCAGCCAGATGTGATGCCCCACTATCTGAATACTGTAAACTCTATTGTAATAGACAGAGTTTATAATACCATTCTCGTATTTGTAAGAATCGATAGAATATCCGTCGTACCGGTTGAGCCCTCGATGGCTTCCGAACCACATATACCCTAAGGAGTCTTGTACAATACAAGTCACGTTATCATGCAACAGTCCATCGTTTCTGGTCAAATGCCGGAACAGAAGCTCCTCTTGTGCACTACTTGTAGTAAATGCACAGGTAAGAATGATAAGTGATAGGATGATTTGTTTATAATATCTCATAAGCAAAAATATCAGTATTATGGATGAACGGTTATGTCAATGGTGGATTGTTGAGTGTTATAATTATACTCACTCGCATTGATTTTGTTTCCTACGTTGTCTTTGTATCCGCTATCCGAATAGTTCTTCATACTCGTATTCGTACCTATCACGACTACTTGATAAGTACCTGGTTGGGTATAGGTATATTGGTATTTCGCTATTCCGGAATTATCATTGATATTCAGAGATTGACCCGTAGCGAATGGAATATAATCAATGTCTCCATAACTTGCAGAGGCTATGTAATAATCGCCCAAATATCCGGCATTATTACTTGGGGTAAACAATATTTGTATGTATGATAACGTTGCCATCGTTTTTCCCGTAGCTCCTTGCCAGGCATCAATAACGCTCGACAGATCAACAGAATAGTCTGTGTAGGCGATGTTAGGATTCCAGTAAATGTCCCAGACGGTTTCGTCCCTGAATATGACATCCGTTTCACCAACTCCGATACCGCCGAGGCGGATTACAACCTGAAAAGTGGTAATCTCAGGACGCGGAGCTCCCGAACTGACATCTTCCAGAATGTCTTTGTCGAATCTCATTCGTAGATTCAATTTCTTGTTCGTGCCCAGTTTTGCATGGGTGTTGAGGCGTAGAGCCTGATACCACCATTCTGGATGTACGGAGGTAATTTTCAATACATTCTGCTGGATAGATTCATCATACTCAACTTCGGCTTCCGAACCTATCAGGTTATCTCCGCTGCCGGCGTTGATAACTTCTGACAAATTATCTTTGATGGTCGTTGCACCGGTCTGTGTATTGGCAAAGTCGCAATTGTAGGGAACTATTTCCGGATCAATAGGACGGTAATTGTTGTTTTGTAAATCTGTGTCGGCCAACCCTTGCAATAGGAAGTAAGCACTTGTCTTGTAATCGTGTCCGTCATCTCCCGTGTAAATGGATAAAGCCATGGCATTATGCCAGATGCTGAAAGTGACTGGCTCTCCCACTTTAACCTCTGTCTTGTCTGCTTCCACTGAAATTCGCAGATTGGGAGCGTCCTCTTCGCTGCACGCCATAAGCAGGCTTATCGTGAGCAGAAACATGGAATTAATATATGATGTTCTCATTCTTTTATAGTTTAATGTTTACACTAGATGATTAATATCCCGGGTTTTGAGTCAGATTCTTGTTTGTATCTATTTCACTCAAAGGTATTGGCAACAGCATATTACGGGATTGGATGTTTTCCGGAGCTCCGGGAGTGGTAATCTCTCGTTCCGTATTGCTGATAAACGGGTTGTATTGCCGCCACACCTGCATCTGTTTGACTAGGGTACCACGGCGGACGAGATCACACCATCTGTCAGTCGATTCGGCTACTAATTCGCGTGCACGTTCATTTAGGATCTCTGTTCTGAAAGCAGTATAGTCATCGCCATATCTGTTATAATCCCATACGGTTCTTACTCCGTCATAAATATAACCGTATGAATTAGGCTTCCAGTCAGGAACACATTCGTCAACTTTATTTATGTAGTCGGTAATTAGTTTACGGGGAAGTACGTCTTGATGCATGATGCCCTCGTTAGCAATTCGCGAACGCTTGCGTACAAGGTTGACGGCATCGTAAGCGGACTGTACTGAAATTCCACTCATATCTATTCCCGAGGACGGCCTGTAATCACCAGGGCCATGATTGACCTCATTATAGGCTTCTGCATACATAAGTAGTACGTCAGCATAGCGGAGCAGGGGTTCGTCCATTCCGAAGTTGGTATAATTATATGATGACGGGTCTGCTAGCGGGAATCGTCTGAACTTGCCTATGCTCCATTGAAGCCAGTTGTTGTTTTCTGTCGCTTCGCTCAATTTCTGGTCTCCTCTTGTGTCCCAGTACATTTTATAATCCCATCCCCATAAAGTACCATCTTCCTGTATTGTCATTCGCGGGCAATTCCATAGACGACGGATAGAATCACTTGGTTCGTATATCATACGATGATAATCCGAGCTGGATATATTGTCCCATGAACCTCCGAGATTTTGACTCCCTCTGATGCCAAACATCATACCTGTCCATGTTCCTGTATCGTCACCAGTCAGTCCCTGCACGCACCATAATACTTCATCCGGAGCTTTGTCCCGGGTTTTGGCATTAAATACATCCGGATAATAATCTACCAGTTTATAACGTCCGCCCTGAATAACCGTACTTGAGTACTCTAGCGACTTTCCAAAATTATCGGCAGCATTGCCCAATATTTCTTTTCCATCCCGTTGTGCCACACTGCCAAGCCATAAATATACTTTAGCAAGAAAGCCACGACAGGCATCTTTTGTCAGTCTGCCATATTGGTATCCTTGGGAGGTGTCTCCCTTGTCCATTGTATGATCGATGCAATACTCGAAATCTTCTATTATCTGCTGAAATACCTCTTTCTGTGAAGTGCGGGTCACTTCCAGTCCGTCAAGAGACTTGGTGTCTTTTAATACCAGAGGAACATCACCGAACCATCTTACAAGGTCAAAATAGAGGAAAGCACGAATGCCTTGTGCCTGGGCAACGTATCTCTCCCAGTTGTTTATTTTGTCTTTATTGGCTGTGACATTGTCTATCACGGAGTTGCAGTCTTTTATCACTGCATAGTGATTTTGCCACATGCCGGCAATATAGGTGTTTTCAGAGCCATAAGTGAAGTTACTTAGTCCACTCGCTTCATCCCAGCTTGCACGTTTAAGTAAATCGTTGGGAATTTGTTTCATATTATATCCTGTTACCCATGAGTCGGATAGTCTGCGATAGACACCATTAATAGCTTGGCGGGCGTCAGATTCACTATTGTAGAAATTATCGGTTGTCAGTCTGCCTTTGGGGTCTTCTTCCAGAAAATCGGAGCAGCCACAAATGTTCAGGCATACAAGTATTGCAATTAATATGTTAAACTTATTCATGTCCTTGATTTTTTATGATTAAAACCCTAGTTCGATTGAAAGTGAGAAAGAACGTGGTCTTGGATATGGGCTCATATCAAGTCCTGGTGCCAGACGGGCTACTGTTCCGTATCCGGTATTCGCTTCCGGGTCGAAGCCGGAATAACGTGTCCATAGCCACAAATTAGTTCCGGTCACTGCTACACGCATTTTGGAAAGTCCCATTTTGCGGGTTACTTTGGTGGGGAAATTATAGCCCAGTGACAGGGTTTGCAATCGTAGGAAAGAACCGTCTTCTACTAAGTCACTTCTAAGCACACTCTCTCCCCAGGTTCCTCGACCGTATAAAGGATAATTGTTTTCCGGAGTTTTGGTAGACCATACGTCTTTGTAGACACTCTTCAGGATGTTATTGATACTGGTGGTTCCAACCAAATAATAGGCATTGCCATTTACCACATCATTACCATAGGACCATCGGAAGAAAGCATATAAGTCGAATCCTTTGTAGGAGAATGTATTGCCTATTCCTCCTGTATGTTTGGGATTGACATCTGCGATTGGGATACGGTCATTTGAGTCGATCACACCGTCTTTGTTCACATCTACTACTTTGAGCTGTCCCAGTCCAAGGTTAGGGCCGGGGTAGCCATTGATAATTTCGGTATCGTTGTTGTATGTTCCGTCACTGATATATCCATAGTAGATACCTACCGGCATTCCTACTCTCAGTAGTACATCGCTGGTGATTTTAGCATTGATCCCTCTGTCGTAGAACTGTTGATATTGTCCTTTGTCTAATGAAAGAATCTTATTCTTGTAGAATGAAATGTTGAAATCTGTAGACCAGCTGAAGTCTCCTTGGAACCAGTTTGCATTAATTGCGAATTCCATACCCTTGTTTTCCATCGAACCTGCGTTTTTCCAAGCTTTGGTGTAGCCTGATGTTGATGGTATATTTACTTGCAGTAACATGTCATCAATTCTTTTATAATAAAAGTCGGCCGTGATGGAAAAACGATTATCCAGTACACCGAAATCGAATCCGACATTATATTGTTTCTGGCTTTCCCATTTCAGATCGTCATTGGTGACATTGGAGGGGTACCGCCCGATCTCCACCATATTGCCGTTCATAACCACCTTATTGTTCTCTAATTGAGAAAGGGATTGATAAGATGGAATTTGGTTATTACCCGTCATACCAAAACTGGTACGCACTCTTAGATTGGATATAAAATCGTATTTTTTTATAAACTCTTCTTCGGAAGCACGCCATGCAACGCTGACAGCCGGGAAATATCCATATTTATTATTTGCCCCGAATTTGGAAGAACCGTCTACGCGTAAAGAGGCGTTTAAAACGTATTTATTATCGAAAGTATAGGTTCCTCTACTAATGAAGGACACCATTTGACTGCTGTCATACATATATTTGGGAGCATAAGTGACCAACCCTTTATCAATACCCCAGATGCCAACTGCCATATCTTCAAAGTTGGTTGCTTTGTTATAGACGTCTTTCATTGACCATTTGCTAGCTTCAAAAGCACCCATTAAAGAGAAAGAGTGTTTTTTTATGCTCTTTGCATATTGGAGGCGAGCTTCATATACCCAGCTATTTTCTTCCCGGTTACTGATTTCCATACGTCCTCTTTCTGATTGTCCATACCATGTATCCGAACCCCATAGTTTATTCTGGTCCATGGAGTATTGACGATAGGAAGCGCTGGTGCTAAATGTGAGATATTTCAGTATTTTATAGTTGAAATAGATGTTACCATTGAGTTCACTGTATCGGTTGTTTATATCTACCTGGTCGACAGCTACCAAGGGACTCATGATATTAATATTGCTGTAATTCATGATGTCTGCCAGTCCCGGATAAAATAGGAAGGGGGAGATTTGTAAGGCATTGAGGATGACCCCTGATTGTGACCAGTCACTGACTGGATTTTTATCTTTGGAGGTGGAATAGGATAAATTGATTCCGATATTGATCTTAGAATTTACCTCTTGATTTAAGTTTAAACGCGAGGTGAAACGGTCGAAAGCGGAGCGTTTGATAATCCCCGTGTTATTTAAATATCCGAGCGAGAGCATATAAGTAGTTCCTTTGGTTCCTCCTGATATGCTGGCATTCGTTTCGTATTTTTTAGCTACCTGTGTGATTTCATCCATCCATTTGTGTACTGACGGGTCATTCCATCCTTTATTATCGACAACATTTTGCCAGAAGTTGATTAGGTTGGGGCTGTCGTAAGTTCCATAATCGAGCATTTTCTTGGCATATTCTTCTGGTGATAAAACCTCCAGTGGAATGTGGGGATTCATATCTAATCCTCCGGTCAGGCTAAAAGTGAATTTAGGTTTGGTGGAGGCTGTTCCCCGTTTGGTGGTGATAATAACAACACCATTGGCTCCTTTGGCTCCATAAATAGCTGCTGCCGCTGCATCTTTCAGGATTTCCATTGATTCAATATCATTTGGATTCAGTCCCAGCAGAGGATTGTTTACCGTTTCGGTATCTTCATTGGTGATCTGTTGAGTAGGCATTGGTACACCATCAATGACGAAGAGAGGCTGGGTTCCTCCTGTGACGGAGTTGACACCTCTGATTCTGAAAGTCATTCCGCTTGACAATGAACCGTCTGTGGGGATAATCTGTACTCCGCTGATTTTGCCTTGTAGTGCTTGCAACGTCTGCGTAGAACTACTGTTTACAATATCTTTTATATTCACAGAAGCAACGGCGGTTGCAATATCACTTTTTCGCTGGCTACCATAGCCTACAACAACCACCTCATCCATCTCTGTGACTGAAGGGTCTAGAATGATATCAAATCTTCGGTTCTTTCCGATAGTGATAGTTTTGGGCTTATATCCCAGATAACTGATGACCAGTTTTTCAGAAGGAAGTACTTTTATCGTGAACTTTCCTTCTAAATCGGTGATTACTGCATTGGTGGTACCTTCGATATTTATCGTGGCACCGATAAGAGGTTCACTCTTCTCATCCAACACTTGCCCTGAAATAGTTACTTGCTGTGCTAATGCTACAGTGAAATGTAGTATTAGAAACAATGTGCTTAATAGTACTTTTCTCTTCATAGTGCAGATATTAAAGTTTATAATAAGGATTAATACAATTAGATTTAAAATGGTAGTGCAAATAAAGCGAATTATAATATCCATGTTTTGACCTATTGTACTTTTCTCTTGACCAAATTACAGACTTTTTCTTCAAAGGTAATCGCTTTCTATTAATTTCATTTATCACCGCGTAAAATTATTCGATTGGACTTTTTATAGTGAGTATTATCATGGGGAGTATTAAAAAAGATTGGATATGAAAAATAGTATGTTAAATCATTCTGTTTTCTCAAATATGCAGTGGGGTGTGAGCGCAAGGAAAAATATCTGTAGAAATTGATAATAATGTATTTTATTCAAACTTTCCATTTATCCAAACTCTATCAGTTATCTGCACTTAAATCAGGCTTTGATATTTCAAGAGTTTGGATAAATGATTAAGGATTCAGTCTGCATTAATACCGAACATAGCAGTCAGTGAACGATTGATACCTTACGTTCGCATCGTGCGAAGTCTATTCCTTTCCACACGGTTTTGCGTCCGGCTGAAGATGCACACTCGGCTTGCGCCTTGTTCCTTTGCTGTTTCTTTATACTTGAAGTTCTACAATTCGTTTCACAAAGAATTACCCTGTGGAAGTCTGCCCGCTTTCGCGTAGGGTGACGTTGAAACCTTTATCCAGGGCATTACACCATGGCATTCGCTTTCTCCACAATCCTTTACCCGCACCTCATTCGGCCGCTCTTACAATTGGCCACCCATCGGTTATTGGCTGACGGGAGAGATACGGGCTTACCAAGTTTCGCACAAATAACTGACGACCGACTTAGACTCCGCCTATCCACCAGCAGTGCGACATCCGTGTAGCACGATGTAACAGCGTACTATCCTGACTGCTTGCCTTTTGGAATGGCCCATAAATATCCGTGAGCTAATTCATAGTCACGATGGTACGGCGATTCACTTAGGTTACTCATATCAGTCAGCTTTGACATTCTTCGCCTATGATGCTTAGGTTGGAACGTCGTTGTCAAGAGGGCTTCGCACCCGACCGTTGCCAGTCACGTACGCCTCTTCAGGCTACTATTGATGGAACAATAGGTTCAGACACGATGCTGAACAATTACTTGTGTGACCTCTTGGCGCACATTACACTACTAAGGTAATGCTTTTATAGGAGAAGTCACATCTGTAAAAAACTTATTATCATGCAATTATCTTACTTTATCTTAGGCTAAAAGCCCTTATTCAAGGTGTCTGTATCCTATCATCCGCTACCGCTCGGTATCGGATTCCTCCAGACCGATGGCATGGCATATCTCCTCCACCAGTTCAGGAAGGCCGGAGTCTTTCTCCTGACGGGGATCGGGTGGAAACAGCGTGGAACGAAAGACACCCTTACAGACAGGGTCCGCCTCCTTGTTGTAGCGGAGGGTGTTCGGAATGTGTGAGGACAGCAGCCGCAGCCCCATCCTGTGGATGACCCGGTTCCAGGCATCATACAAATTCTTCCGTCCCCTTCTATCCACCATGTTCCAGAACAGCCGGATTCCTTTCAAGTTGCAGTTCCCCTTGGCGATCAGCTCCTCTTCCAGCACCTTGGTAAACTGCAGGGAACTCTGCATGACGATATTGTCCGCCTTGAGCGGGACAAAGATATAGTCCATCGCGGCAACGGTATGAACCACCCCCTCGCTGCGGAGCGTTCCGGGAAGGTCGAAGAGCACGATATCGAAAGTCTCCCCTTTTTCGTCCATATAACGCCGCAGGTCTTCCACCCCCTTTTCCGGGTCGCTTTTGATGACCGGATAGGCAGGCTTACGGATTCTTTCGTACTGCCGGTACAGGTTCACCTTCAGGTCGTCATTTTTCATGACATTCTCCATGTCCCTCTCACGCATCAGGGCGATGCTGTGCTGCGGGGAGTCACAGTCCACAACCGCCACACGCACGTCTTTGCGGTAATGCAGGACACTGGCCAGCAGTACCGTAAAGACGGATTTTCCCACGCCACCCTTCTGGCTGG
>ERZ1106941.948-NODE-948-length-36243-cov-25.222145_pt1 | contig 36243 bp, 41 predicted proteins | sample MGYA00403670_ERZ1106941 | MGnify/ENA primary metagenome ERZ1106941 (study PRJEB35170, sample SAMEA104062400) | human gut metagenome | biome: human gut; feature: human-associated habitat; material: faeces | place: Denmark | collected 2012-06-04 ...
TTGCAGTAGCTGACCAGCCATATTTAAAAAGTCAAAGCGTGATTAAATTAATAGACAGAGTGCTTAAAAATACAGGGGGTAAGCGATTGGCGTTTTCACTTCGTTGTGGAGATGCTGTAGGCAACCCGTGTGTATTTAATTCATCGCTTATACCACAGCTTTTATCACTGGAGGGTGATAAGGGTGGCAGAAGTGTGGCAAAGAAGCATGACTGTGTATATGTAGATATTGCAGATGAGAGAGAGCTGATGGATATAGATACATATTTAATCCGCTAATTTACTGCCTTTAAGCAGTAAATTGCTACTTTCTCAGTGTAGTGCGGGTCAATAAGACATACATCGAATTGCATGCAAGCATGCATAGATGATGTCTTTTCCCCCTTGAATTATACATATTTCATACAGATTTCCATATACTACCTCCAAAGCATGAATGCAAATGCAAAAGTAACGGAGGACAATAAAGTGAAAATTACAGGATTGACCAGAAGAGTAGACTCACTCGGCAGAATAGTCATACCGAAGGAACTGCGCAGGATGCTCCATATCAAGGAGGGCAGCCCGCTGGAAATATATATGAATTGACAGATGACGAGACAGAGTATTTGCGGACGAATTTTTCGACCGCAAATATAAGCTCAAAAAGTCGTTATAATCCACATGTATTTACAGAGCAAGGACTATATATGCTGATGACTGTTTTAAAAGGACCATTGGCTGTTAAACAGAGTAAGGCATTAATAAGAACCTTCAAAAAAATGAAAGATTACATATTAGAAAATCGGGAATAGTGGAGGTAGAAAAATATGTATAGAATATATAGCACACTTATCGAAATTGTTGCTGCAGCAGTTTTTATAATTCCTATCTGGTGCATATATAACAAGTTGCTTTTCCGTAGCTGGAAAATAACCATTCTTTATATAATATTTGGATTCTATTTAACTGCTGTTTTAGCATTGGTAGGATTTCCAAATATAATATCATTAAAAGTTGAATTGACGGTAAATATAATTCCTTTTATATATATGATAAATGATTTTAGTAATGCGTGCTTGAATGTGTTATTGTTTGTTCCTTTTGGCTTCTTTTTGCCAGTGTTATGGAAAGAATTCAGGAATGCAAAAAAAGTATTTATAGCAGGATTTGCAATGACATCATTTATCGAAATAGCTCAAATTTTCACAGGACGAGCGACAGATATAGATGACATTATTACAAACATTGCAGGTACTTTAGTCGGGTATCTAATTGCATATTGGTTTACAGGTATTTTTACAAGAAAAATAGTGAAAAATTCAAAAAAGAACGACTTTTACATAATATGTGCATCTGTAGTACTTATTATGTTCTTCCTTCAACCATTTATTTCATCTTTGTTATGGGAAATGATTCTGTGACTTCAAATTTCACTCTACGTAGCATAGAAACCGTAAAATTCACCATATTCTACGTTGCGTGGGTGTGATTGGGAATCAAATCATGGGATAATCAAATCAGAGAGGAGGAAAACAGATGGATCAAATTAAAAAACTTTCAGATACTGAAATCGAAGAAATTATCAGGAAGATGGACAGAATGTTTTTAGAAGAAGGCTACGAGAAGACTTACGAATGGGCATTGAGGCTTATAAAGGAATATCCGAATTGTAACATGCTTATCTGGCAGGCTGCGGTAATGCTTGATGCAAGAAGAATAACGGATAGTACAATGACATGCAGGAACGACTTGATAAGCTGTATGATGAAATCACCGATATTGAGAATGCCATAGAAGAAGTCGAAACAAGACTTTATAATATCAGGCAGGACAAAATCTCAGAAGATAATGTTTACCAGTTCCTTTTATTCTTTGATAAGCTGTATGATAAATTTACAGATCTGGAAAAGAAGACATTTTTGAAGAGCTTTCTGTCCGATGTATTTATCTATGAGGAAGAGCAAAAGGATGGCAGAATATTAAAAGGTCTCCGGTTTAAATTTTCGATATATATGAATGGCAGAAATGTATTGGGTGTGGATCGGGACAACGAAAGTACAGATGAGACTGTGGTAGCACTACACCATCAAAGGCCGACTGTAGGATCCCAAAACAATCCAATATCCGGCGGGCAATAGGTGAACACGAAAAATGCAACCGTAAGCAACAGCAGGACAGCGGCTGCGGCTTTCGTCGACAGAAGAGAAGACTTGCGATATCGTTTGTTTTCGACAAACAATGACAGAAGAACCCCTGCAAAATACAAAGCGATATTTAAAGCATCGTAGTTTCGGCCAAGCACACCCCGCAGCGTATAAAATCCGACCACAATCCCGCCCATTCCGGCGAGGATACCGAGAACTCTTGCCGGGAGAAACTGTTCTGGAAGCATATTGCCGCGGAGCAGCACTTCGAGGATGGTCAGAAGCAGAAACGGGAAAAACAAAAGTTTTAAATGCTCCCAGGTGGACTCATTTACAGCTGAGAATAACCCGACGACAGCGTTATCTCCGGACCATTCATAGGTGAAATGGAGAAGAACACCCAGTACAGAAATAAAAATAAAACGGAACAGATTGGTTTTTAAAGACATAGATTCCTCACGGTTTTATAATTGTTAGAAACAGTATATGAAATTTGAACAGCTTTATGCAGGCATCAGCCGTTTTTTGTGAAAATATGGAAAATTCTTACGTTTTTCTTAATCCATTTGAAACCGAAAGCATACCATGGTAAAACAGGGGTAGCAAAAAAGAAGCTTGGAACCGATACTACCGGAGCACGGATTGCAGATGGTAAAGTTTATTATGCGACCTATCCGGAAGGTGGAACACACATGAATAAGATGAATGTGTATCGCTGTGACCGGAACGGAAAGAATAATAAACTGTTATTCACACAGAATGTTGATGACGAAAATGGCTATATTATTCCGGAAGAATTTACTGCAAAGAAGATAACATTTGCAGTAAGTTCAGAGAAACTGTCCGGTTCCGAAGAAGATCCGGTAATAGAATATGTTTATGACTGCACCACAGAGCAGATCACAAAAGTGGAAAAATAGTTACGGTTCGCAGGGAGACCTGCGAACCGTGACAGAAAATAAATGATCATATTACATAATGATACATAAAGATAAAGTGACAGACACTTCCACCCATCACGAACAGATGGAAAATTTCATGGCTGCCGAAGTATTTGTGAAGTGCGTTAAATACCGGAAGTTTCAGAGCATAGATTACACCACCGATGGTGTAGATGATGCCGCCCGCTAAAAGCCAGCCAAATGCGGCATGCGGGAGATCCGTCCACAGCTGGGTAAATACTGGCAGGCACGTCCAGCCCATGGCAATGTAAATGATGGAAGAAAACCATTTCGGACAGGTGATCCAGAGTCCTTTGATAATGATTCCTGCCACTGCAATTCCCCATACAAGAGCCAGAAGGGTATATCCAATTCTGCCGCCTAAGATGATCATGCAGACAGGGGTATAAGATCCGGCAATCAGAACGAAGATCATCATATGATCAAGCTTCTGAAAATTCCGGAGTACTTTGGCAGATACATGACAGATACTGTGATAAATGGTGCTTGCTGCGTACAATAAAACCATGCTTGTGGCAAAAATGGTCATGGCAAGCATATAGGTTGCATTTCCGTGAGCTTTTATTAAAAGTGGTGAGGCTGCGATCAAAGCCATCAGGCAACCGATAAAATGTGTGATGGCGCTTCCGGGTTCCCGAATTGTTAATTGCATGGTAAAATCTCCTTTCTTACAATGTGTAAATAAAAACTAACTAATGTAGTATTGAAAACTATATCTAACATAAATAAATACTATGATATATTGGTGCGCATGTCAATAATAATTATGCATAAAAAAACGGGAATAAAATGCCGTTTCATTGACACAAGTTCAATGTTTGTGTATTATGCAGTTAGTTAAAACTAACTGCGTGAATAGTATGAAAAGAAAGGATTTCTGATGTATGAATAAAAATAACAGGAAAGAAAAAAAAGACAATTTAAATATTTTGAAGTTTATCGGCCCCGGACTGCTGGTAACAGTCGGGTTTATTGATCCGGGAAACTGGGCATCCAACATTGCAGCCGGATCGGGATATGGATATACCCTGCTCTGGATGGTAACTCTTTCAACGATTATGCTGATTATTTTACAGCACAATGCAGCACATCTGGGGATTGTGACGGGATTGTGTCTGTCCGAGGCAGCAAGCCGTTACATAAACAGGACATTGAAGAATGTGATTCTTGCAACGGCAGTAGCCGCTGCCATTGCGACTGCGATGGCAGAGATTTTAGGAGGTGCCATTGCACTGCAGATGCTGTTCCACATTCCGATCAAAGTGGGCAGCATGCTGATCCTTGCCGTGGTCTTGTTCTGTGAATTTACCAATGCATATAAAAGGATCGAAAAACTGATCATGCTTTTTGTCTCTCTGATTGGTTTTTGCTTTTTAATTGAAATCTGTATGGTGAAAATTGACTGGGGAGCTGCCGCCACAGGATGGGTAAAACCGGTATTTCCATCGCATGCGATGCCGGTTATCATGAGCGTGCTTGGCGCGGTTGTCATGCCGCACAATCTGTTTTTACATTCGGAGATCATTCAGAGCCGGAAGTGGAATCTGAAAGAAGAAGCGGTGATTCAGAGACAATTGAAATTTGAATTTAAGGATACGCTGTTTTCCATGATCATCGGATGGGCGATTAACAGCGCCATGATTCTCATGGCGGCGGCGACGTTTTATCAGAGAGGGGAAAACCAGGTGGATGATCTGACGACTGCGGGAAATATGCTGACACCACTGCTTGGAAATGAAGCAACGGTGATTTTTGCCATTGCCCTTTTACTTGCCGGGCTTTCTTCAAGTATTACCGCAGGGATGGCGGGAGGAACGATTTTTTCCGGAATTTTTAATAAACCTTATGATATTGCGACGAAAGAAACCAGACAGGGTGTTTTGATTACGATGATTCCGGCAGCGCTTATCATTCTGCTGATCCGGTCTCCGTTTCAGGGATTGATTTATTCCCAGATGCTTCTTGCAGTACAGCTTCCGATCACTATTTTTACGCAGATTTATCTTACCTCGTCCAAAAAAGTGATGGGAAAGTATGCAAACAGTACCGGACTTAAAATGGTTCTCTGGGCAATTGCAATTGTAGTTACAGCATTAAATATCGGGCTTTTTGTGACGGGCTTTTAAAAAGACGATAGTTTTTTCAGAAATTCTCTGGGTGTCATGTGGAATTTCCGTTTAAAAACTTTATGAAAATAGGAAAGGTTGTGGAATCCTGTGGCGAGAGAGACCTCCAGAATGGAGGTGCTTCCCTGTTCAAACAGTTCTACAGCCTTTTCCAATCGCAGATTGTTGAGGTATTCCACTACGGTCATGTTCATGTGTTTTTTGAAAAAACGCATAAAGTAATATTCGCTGAAATAGCACTGGGCAGCGAGACCGGCAACCGTAAGCGGCTCGGCATAGTGCAGATGGATATAGTCCAGTACGGTTTTTAATTTTTCAGAGGCGTTTGCGGTGTCGACAGATCGTTTCCCGTCCGGGGTACGGTACTGCAGGAGCAGGAAAATAACCTGCAGCAGTAATGCCTTAATGGACAGTTCGTATCCCTCAACCGGATTTGCAAAGAGAGAACTGATCTGTGCAAAAATTTTGCGCAGAGATACATAAGCCGGATGGGTCGGACGGATCAGACAGGGAACCGACAGTTCTTCATTGGTCAGTGGCATCAGATAACGGGTGGAGCAGATATCGGTCGCATTTCCACCGAGAAAGTTCATGTGAAACACATAGGTTTCGGACTGGTAAAGTGCAGACTGTCCGCGGGAGACCGAGTGCAGCAGCAGAGGCGGGATAAAAATCAGATCGTCTTTTTCCACAGCGTAGGAAGTAAGGTCGATCTGGTAGCTGGCATCTCCTTCGGTGATGAGTGTAAATTCAGCCTCTTCGTGCCAGTGAGTTGTCACGACCGGATAATCCGGCTTTAAAGAAGTGATATATTTCTGTATGGGGAAGGTTGCGTCACCGTGACGGGCATCTTCTTTCTGTTCAAGGGCAAGTGTCTGTAACCGTTTCATGGAAAATTCTCCTTTGTCTTATGAGAGCAGTATTGTGTTATAAAAAGTAAGAATTATGCAAGATAATTTTGAAATTCCAAACTATAATGACAGTATAATGTTACAGAAACAAATTGTCAAAGGACATGGAGATACAGGCGAAGGAGGACATGGACATGCAGAAAAAATGGTGGCATGACAAGGTGGCATATCAGATTTATCCAAAGAGTTTTTGCGATACAAACGGAGATGGGATCGGTGACCTGCGGGGCATTATTTCCAAACTGGACTATTTAAAGGAGCTGGGAGTTGACATTATCTGGCTTTCTCCAATCTATAAGTCCCCGTTTGTGGATCAGGGCTATGATATTTCGGACTATTATGCAATCGCTGAAGAATTCGGAACGATGGAGGAATTCGACGAACTGCTTGCGGAGGCCAAAAAGAGAGATATGTATCTGATTATGGATCTGGTTGTCAATCACTGCTCCGACAAGCATGAATGGTTTCAGAAAGCACTGGCGGATCCGGACGGACCGTATGCCGATTATTTTTATTTCCGGAAGGGAAAGAATGGAAATCCACCGAGCAATTACCGTTCTTATTTCGGGGGAAACTGCTGGGAGCCGGTACCGGGATCGGACAAATATTATTTCCATATGTTCGCAAAGGAGCAGCCGGATTTAAACTGGGAAAATCCAAAACTGAGGGAAGAAATCTACCGGATGATCAACTGGTGGCTGGACAAAGGACTGGCAGGGTTTCGGATTGATGCGATCATCAATATTAAAAAAGATCTGGCATTTCCGGATATGGAGCCGGATGGTGACGATGGACTGGCAAGCTGTTGGCGTATGGTCGAAAATGCAGAAGGTGTCGATGCGCTGCTTGAAGATTTAAAGAATCATACATTTGCCAAAAAGGATGCATTTACGGTAGGGGAAGTATTTAACATTGGGGTGGAAGACCTGCCGGACTTTATTGGAGAAAATGGACATTTTTCTACAATTTTTGATTTCAGCGCCCATATGCTCAGTGATGGGGAACACGGATGGTACGATGCGCCACCAATTTCTTTTAATGCGTGGAAAAAAGCAATCACAGATTCCCAGATGCGGGTACAGAATGTCGGGTTCGAGGCAAATATCATTGAAAATCACGATGAGCCGCGCGGCGTTTCCCGTTTTCTGCCGGATTATGCGCAAAATGCGGACGGGGCAAAGATGCTTGGTACAGTAAGTGTTCTGCTGCGTGGAATTCCGTTTATTTATCAGGGGCAGGAGATTGGCATGCAGAATGCCAGATGGAACAGTGTGGATGAATTCGATGATATCAGTACCAAAGACCAGTACAGGGTGGCGCGTGAGGCCGGACTTTCGGATGCAGAAGCACTTGCCGTATGTTCGGCCATGAGCAGGGACAATGCACGGACGCCGATGCAGTGGAAGGATGCGCCGCAGGCAGGCTTTACCTCGGGAACTCCATGGCTGAAAGTCAATGATAATTACCCGGTGATCAATGTGGAAAAAGAGGAAGGGCAGCCGGATTCGGTTCTGCATTATTACAGAAAACTTATCGCATTGCGCAAATCTGGGGAATATCGGGAGTTGTTTACTTATGGAAAATTTGAGCCGGCATATGAGAATGCAGATCACGTAATGGCATATTACCGCATCCTGCAGGGGCGCAGGGTTCTGGTAGCGGCAAATTTTGGAACAGATACCATAGAACTGGATTGGGAAGTTCCGGCAAAAAAGGTACTTTTATCAAATAAAAAACGAACAAATGCTGAAAATAAGCTGATTTTAGAGAAATGTGAAGTGTTTGTGACGGAATGTAAATAGCGTTGCAATCTTATCGGATTTTGATATAATGAGAGCATACACGAATGTCTGTTTGGGGAGAGGAAAGGTATGCCGCAGTATATCGCAATTGATCTGAAATCATTTTATGCATCCGTAGAATGTGTGGAGCGTGGACTTGATCCGCTGACCACCAATCTGGTGGTGGCGGATGAAAGCCGCACGGAAAAAACCATCTGCCTGGCAGTTTCTCCATCCCTGAAAAAATATGGGATTCCGGGAAGGGCCAGGCTTTTTGAAGTGGTTCAGAAAGTAAAACAGGTAAACCGCAGCCGAAAAACCGGTGAGCCGGAATTGTCGTACATTGCGGCACCTCCGCGGATGGCACTTTATGTGGAATACAGTACGCGGATCTATGATATATATCTGAAATATGTGGCGCCGGAAGATATTCATGTATATTCGATTGATGAAGTGTTTATGGACGTGACACATTATCTGAAAACCTATGGAATGACAGCTTATCAGCTGGCGCAGACTATCATTCTGGATGTGCAGGATCACATTGGGATCACGGCCACTGCCGGGATCGGAACCAACCTGTATTTGTGCAAAATCGCAATGGATATTGTGGCAAAGCACATCGATGCGGATGAAAACGGTGTGCGCATTGCCCAGCTGGATGAAAAAAGTTACCGGAAACTGCTTTGGGACTACCGGCCGATCACGGATTTCTGGCGTGTCGGACCGGGATATGCGAAGAAACTGGCAGAAAACGGAATGTATACCATGGGAGATGTGGCGCGCTGCTCCATCGGAAAAGAAACAGATTATTATAATGAAGATCTGCTTTACAAACTGTTTGGTGTGAATGCAGAACTTTTGATTGATCATGCCTGGGGGTACGAACCGTGCACGATTGCACAGATCAAAGCGTATCGTCCGCAGGCGAACAGTTCCGGATCGGGACAGGTATTGCAGTGTCCGTACCCGGCAGATAAAGCAAGGATTGTTGTGCAGGAAATGACAGACCAGCTGGTACTAGATCTGGTGGAGCATGGATTCGTGACGGATCAGATAGTGCTGACGGTTGGCTATGATATCGAAAATCTGACAGACCCGGTGCGGGCAAAAAGATATCACGGGGAAGTGACTACGGATCGTTACGGAAGAAAGATTCCAAAGCATGCGCATGGGACGGCAAATTTGCAAAATCATACATCTTCTGCCATTACGGTAGTAGAAAAAACACTGGAATTATATGACAGAATTATAAATCCGGATCTTTTGATCCGCAGGATCTATGTTACGGCATGCCATGTACGCACAGAGCAGGAGGCACAAAAAGAACAGACTTATGAGCAGATGAGCCTGTTTGATTTTGCGGAAGAAACCGAGGAACAGAAGGCACAAAAGCAGGCATTGCAGAAGGAAAAACAGATGCAGAAAGCCATGCTTTCCATTAAGCAGCGTTATGGGAAAAATGCCATTTTAAAAGGAACCAATTTCAAAGAAGGGGCAACCATGCGGCAGCGCAACGGACAGATTGGAGGACATCGGGCATGAACCGGCTGGAAAATACGCATCGTTATGATGACATCATAGATCTGCCGCATCCGGTTTCGAAAAAGCATCCGCAGATGCCATCGGAAGACCGGGCCGCACAGTTTTCTCCGTTTGCAGCATTGACCGGTTATGAACGCGCCATCCGGGAAAAAGAAATGCAGCATGAGGAACGGATGATGCTCGGGGAGGGCATCAGCAGGGAAACTTATGATTCAGAATAAGGACAACATATTTTTTATGATTAAATTCATACGATATACTAAGCAGGAAATTTGTGTGGTATGAAATGGCAGACAAAAAACAATGGAAAAGATATGTGGGGTATGCACTGTTTCTTTTCCTGTCATACAGCATTGGAAACGCAGCGGCTGTTGTAAGTACAATGACACTGCAGCCGGAGAAAGTGGAGAAAGAAATGAAAACAGTTGCAATTACCTTTGATGACGGGCCGAATCCGGAATATACACCGAAATTGCTGGACGGATTAGAAAAACGTGGTGTAAAAGCCACTTTTTTTCTGCTGGGAGAAGAGGTAAAACAGTATCCGGATGTCGTCAGACGGATGCATGATGACGGACATCTGATCGGTGTTCATTCTTATAAACATGTTAATTTTAAGGAAGTGGGCACGGCATGCACTTTGCAGCAGATTGAAAAAACACAGAAGGCGATTTATGATGTGACGGGAGAATATGCAGGATATATCCGTCCACCTTACGGATGCTGGCAGAAGGAACTGGATGCGCAGGTAAATCTGATCGAAGTACTGTGGAATGTAGATCCGCGGGACTGGGCAACGACCGATGCGGATACTGTGGTTCAGAGAGTTCTAAAGGATACTAAGCCGGGGGACATTATTCTGCTTCACGATGCTTCGGCGTCATCTGTACAGGCGGCATTTACGGTCATAGATACCTTGCAGAAACAGGGATATTCGTTTGTCACGGTCGAGGAGCTTTTGTTAGAGTAGCATACTTGAATGTTCCGGTGATCTCGTGGTAAAATAACTAGCAGACCTAATCATTACAAGCTGAAAAAGAAGGAATAAAAAATGAGTAACGATAAATTTGACACGGCACGGCAGGTGCTTCGTCAGCAGAAATTAACAGGAGAACGCGCACTGTTTCAGTCTGAAAATCTGGCGGTATATGACAGTGTGTTTGAGGATGGGGAATCCCCGTTGAAGGAGAGCAGCAGTCTTTATCTGGATAATTGTCTGTTCCGGTGGAAATATCCGCTCTGGTATTGCAAACATGTCGATGTAAAGGAATGTACCTGGTTTGACATGGCGCGGGCCGGGGTATGGTATACCGATGATATTTCGGTAAGAGATTCCATTGTAGAAGCACCAAAAAATTTCCGCCGTTGCAGGGGAGTAACCCTGACCAATGTAAATTTCCCGAATGCAGAGGAAACCCTCTGGAACTGTACCGATGTAAACCTGTCCTATGTGCAGGCACACGGGGATTATTTTGCCATGAATTGTAAAAATATGCAGCTGGATCATTTTGAACTGGTTGGAAATTATTCATTTGATGGTGTGGAAAACATGGAGATCCATCATGCACGCATGCTTTCCAAAGATGCATTCTGGAACAGCAATCATGTTACTGTGTATGACAGTTTTATTTCGGGAGAATATCTGGGATGGAATGCCAGAAATCTTACACTTGTCAACTGTACGATTGAGAGCCTGCAGGGCATGTGTTATATAGAAAATCTGAAAATGGTGAACTGTAAATTGATTAATACGACACTGGCATTTGAGTATTCCACGGTGGATGCACAGATTGTAAATACCGTGGACAGTGTGCTTAATCCTTCCGGCGGAATCATCCGGGCGGATAAGATTGGAAAACTGATTTTGGAAAAAGACAAGGTAGATCCAGGGAAAACCACAATTATATGTACAGAAGATGAAGGGGAGGGACAACGATCATGAAAGCAAGTCACAGAAAAGACGTCATTATTGCCAGAATTATTTTTGCCATAATCTGCGCAGCACTGCTCGCAGGAATTATATCACTTATCGTATGGCTTCATGGGCGGAATGCAGGGAAAAACCAGACACCGGAAACGGAAATCACAAATAATGCACCGCCGGCAGACAACAGCAATCTGCCACCGGTAACGGAACAGCCGCTGGACGAAGACGGACAGAGTGTATGGACAAGCACGGATGGCGTAAATTTCCGTGCAGAGCCGAATACAGACAGTGAAATTCTTACCGTTCTCGTGACGGGAACGAAGCTGACACTGCTGGGAGAAGAAAATGGATGGGTGCAGGCAGAATATAACGGACAAAAAGGATATGTCAGTTCAGATTATGTTACCGATCAGGAACCGGATACAACAACGCAGGAAACAGAGTAAAGGAAAGGGGAAACAATGAGTACAGCAGGAAAAATTATGTCCTTCCGACAGGATGGAAATGAGATTTGTGTGAAGTATGAACAGCAAAAACTGGTGGTGAAAGCCATAAGGGATGATATTGTCAATATTTTTGTGCCTTACAGAACAAAGGAACATTATTCTAAGGCCATTGATGGAGACAAGGCGGTTGCGACAGAACTGACGGCAGAGCAAAAAGGAGAAGATCTGGTAATTGCAACCGATAAGATCCGGATGCAGTTTGGAGAAAATCTGGAAATGGTGATTACGAGACCGGACGGGACTCCGCTTGTCCGGACACACCGGCAGGGCAGAAGTGTTTGCAGGGAAGTCAGTGAGCAGATGAAACAGATTCTGGAGTCGGAAGGGCATGATACGTCGAATCTGGGCGCACATGATTATCCGGTACAGATGATGTTTGATCTGGACGAGGGGGATGATTTTTACGGTCTGGGTGATAAGACCGGATTCCTGAATAAAAAAAATTATGAGTATGAGAACTGGAATTCCGATATTCCACAGGCACACAATGAGGACTATCATGCGCTGTACAAGTCGATTCCGGTGCTCTTTTGCAAGAAAAAGAATGACGTATATGGCATGTTTTTTGATAATACGTTCCACAGCTATCTCAATCTGGGCAAAGAAAATCCGGAATATTATTTTTACGGCGCGGATGATGGCAATCTGGATCTGTACTTCCTGGGTGGAGAAAAACTGACGGATCTGATTGAAGAATATACATATCTGACCGGGCGGACACCGCTGCCGCAGCGATGGACGCTTGGATACCAGCAGAGCCGCTGGGGCTATCAGTGCGCAGAAGATATCCGTGATGTGGCAGAACATTTCCGTGATCTGGATATTCCGTGTGATGCCATTCATTTTGACATTGATTATATGGATGGGTATCGTGTGTTTACATGGAATGATGCAAAGTACGGAAAACCTGGGGATCTGATTGCGGAAATAAAAAAACAGGGCTTTAAAACGGTAACGATCATTGATCCGGGAACCAAAGTCGATCCGGACTATTTTATGTGTAAAGAAGGCGAAGAGAACGGATATTTTGCGACCGATACACAGGGAACTACCTATGTCAATGAGGTTTGGCCGGGAGATGCAAATTATCCGGATTTTGGACGCCGCAAAGTACGCGACTGGTGGGGAAAACACCATAAGTTTCTGGTCGACATCGGTGTGGACGGTGTATGGAATGATATGAATGAGCCGGCAAGTTTCCGTGGCGAGCTGCCGCAGGATGTTGTATTTCATGATGAGGAGCGTACGACAAATCATGCGGAAATGCACAATGTATATGGACATTATATGAGCCGTGCGACCTTTGAGGGACTGCAGAAACTTTCCGATAAGCGTCCGTTTGTTATCACACGTGCAGCGTATGCAGGAACACAGAAATATGCGACCGTGTGGACCGGAGATAATCAGAGTCTGTGGTCGCATCTGCAGATGATGGTGCCGCAGCTGTGTAATCTCGGTATGAGCGGATTTGCGTTTGCCGGAACCGACATTGGCGGATTCGGTGCGGATACGACCCCGGAACTTCTGACCCGGTGGATCGAGGCTGCCGTATTTTCTCCGCTGTTTCGAAATCATTCCTGTCAGGGAACACGCAGACAGGAGCCGTGGCAGTTTGATGATCAGGTGGTGGGAATCTATCGAAAATATGTAAAGATGCGTTATCGTTTCCTTCCGTATCTGTATGATCTGTTTTATCAGGGAGAACAGACCGGACTTCCGGTTATGCGTCCTCTGGTTCTGCATTATCCAAAGGACCCGGAAACCTATAACCTCAATGGAGAGTTCCTGGTAGGAGAAAATCTCCTCGTTGCCCCGGTATTGGAGCAGGGAGCTACGAAGAAAATGGTGTATCTGCCGGAAGGGGAGTGGTATGATTACTGGACCGGAGAGAAAATTACCGGAGGAAAGTATTTCCTGCGGGATGCACCGATTGATTTGTGCCCGATGTACCTGAAAGAAGGAACGATGATCCCGATGTATGAAAAAATGGCGTATGTTGGAGAAAAGCCGTACCGTACGCTGTATCTGCTGACAACTCCGGGAGAGGCTTCTTACGATCATTTTCAGGATAATGGAGAGGACTATGCCTACCGTAAGGGTGTGTATAATTTATATCATTTCCATAAGAATGCACAGGGAGTACTGGAAACGGAAATGCGGCACAAAAATTATCCGGAATACGAGCAGATATGCTTAAAAATAGTAGGAAAATAAGCACAAAAAACCGTTGCATGGCATAGTCTATAATGATGACAGGATGGAGCATGCAAGTGGATTATTCAAACGATTTTTACCCAAAGATTCCGTTTTATATGACATATCCGATGCAGAGTATGTACCTGACAGAGATGGAATATGAAAAAGATATGGAACGAATGAAACAGTACTATCCGGCAGAGACAAAAGAGATCATGGAGCTGGTGGAACAGAGGCTTGACCAGCTGGAGTATGAGGGAAGCCGCATCTACGATGAGGAACCGGACCGCCTGATGATACAGATGGAAATTGATGGAATTTACCGGAAGCTGTCCGAAGTGCAGAAAAAGAAAGAGAACCGGATCGAAGGAAACATGCAGGCGGCATCATATTTCGAAATGGTTCCGGCTTCTATCGCCGGAGAAACTATGACAACACAGGAACGGGAATGTGGGAATCCGTGGCTTTGCAGTATGATCGGTGTGCTGTTTGGTGCGGAAATGTGCAAACGGCGCTGCCGGCATCGCAGATGCAGGAGATGGATGTAACGGCAGAAATTACAGCCATAGTAAGAAGGAAAAGATAAATGAACAGGAAAGTAATTAAACCAGTGGTGCTGTCAGGGCTTTTTCTGGCAGCACTGATTGTTTTCAGTATCATAACCAATCAGGATAATAAAGATATGACAACGGCGATGAAGGAGGCAACCCTTCCCATCGTCCAGTTTTATGAAGGAAATAACAGCGTGGCACAGCTGCACGGATACGTATCGGAAATGAATATTACAAAGATGCGGGATGGAATTGTGCCGGTAGACCATATACGACTGCTTCCGCTGAAAATTAATACATATGGACAAAAAATCAGAGGCATTGCTTATGAAATCCGGAGTCTTGATGATTCCCGGCTGGTTGCAAAGGGAAATGCACAGGAGATCAAAGAAAAAAATGATGAAATCTCTGCAAACCTGAAAATCCAGAATATCCTCGGAAAAGGGGAAGAATATGAACTGATTGTTATTCTTGCTTCAGGAAAAAATAAGATCCGGTATTACACCCGGTTGATGCAGACACAAAACGATGATACTCAGGCATGTATGGATTTTGCACTGCAGTTTCATGAATATACATTCCGGGATGATGCAAATAAATTTATTCCGAAATATATGGACGCGGCAACAGGTGATACCAGCACGCTCAATTATGTGGATTTAAGCTGTACCTTAAACCAGATTACCTGGGCAGATTTAAAACCGGAGCAGATGGGAGAACTCGAGGCATCTTTCAAGGAAATCAATGATTCCTATGATGTGATCACACTCCGGTATGTGGTGACCACCAAAGGAACCGGCGGGGAAACCGAGTATTATAATGTGGAAGAATATTATCGTCTGCGTATGACGGAATCCCGTATGTATGTCTTAAATTTTGAGCGTACTTTAAATCAGATTTTCCGTGGGGAAAACCGGTTTATTACAGATAATAATCAGATCCAGCTTGGCATACGTGACAAAAATATTGAATATGCTGTAAGTGAGACCGGAGATGTGATCGCGTTTGTACAGCAGGGAGAACTCTGGTGCTTTGACCGTGTAAATAATAAGATTGTACAGGTATTCAGTTTCCTTGGGGCAGAGGGGATCAATGCGAGGGATAACTGGGATCAGCATGATATCAAAATTGCCCGTGTGGATGAAGCGGGAAGTATTGATTTTGTTGTATATGGATATATGAACCGTGGGGATCATGAAGGCGAAGTGGGCACGGCAGTATATCATTATGACGGTCTGGTACACACTATAGAGGAAGAAATTTTTATCCCGTCGGATGTTTCTTATGAAATACTCAAAGCACAGATGGGGCAGTTAATGTATGTGAACGAAAAGGGGACATTTTACCTGATCATGGATCAGAAACTTTACAGTATAGATACGGACAAGCGGACTCCGGAAGTGCTTGTGAAAGATCTGAAAGAAAGCTGTTATAAAGTGTCGGAATCGAATCAGTATTTTGCGTGGGTAGACAGCGACAAAGAATACAAAAGCGATGTGATTCACCTGATGAATTTGAAAAATGCTTCTGTCTATGATATCAAGGCAAAAAAGGGAGCGTATATTCTTCCGCTTGGGTTTATCGATGAAGATTTTATTTACGGAGCAGCAAAGAAAGATAAGGTGATGGTTGCAGCAGCGGGAAATACGGTTTTCCCGATGAAAAATTTAACCATCATGGATACTTCCGAAAATTCACACAGTATCTTAAAGACGTATGAACCGTCCAGGGGAAGTATCGGTTTCATTTCGGTGGAGGATTATACAATTACCATTCATCTGATCAAAAAGTCCGGCGGACATTATGTGGCTGCAGGAACCGATGCGATCATGAACCGTGAGGGAGACACGGAAGAAAAAGTTACCGTGGGATCAACCGTGACAGATCGCAAGGAAACACAGTACCAGCTTATGATGAAAAACGGGGCGGATGCATCCAAAATTAAAATGCTGACTTCCAAATCTGTTTTACTGGAAAATCCGCGTGACGTTTCCGTGAAAAATAAGGAGTCGCAGGAATACTTTTATGTGTACAAAAAAGGTGATGTGCTGTTTGCAACCGATGAGATCGCGGATGCCATCGTCTGCGCTAATAATAATATGGGAGTTGTGGTGGATTCCAAGCAGCAGTATGTATGGATGCGTGCGCGTAAATCGGCACAGACGGCATTTAGCAGCCTGAAAGTAAACGATGCGGATAAGAGTTCATCATCCGTGGTTCAGGCGGTCAGTGCCATGCTTAATTACAGAGGAAACGGGCTCAGTGTAAAAGAACTGATTGACAATGGAGGGACCCCGAAAAGCGCGATTGAAAATACATTAAAAGATTCAGTTGTTCTTGATATATCCGGCTGCACAGTAGAGGAGATTTTGTTTTATGTCAGCAAGGGCAGCCCGGTATTTGCAATGACCGGAACAGACAGTGCCGTATTAGTGACGGGATATACCTCTGGAAGCATTTATTATTATGATCCGCAGACCCATTCCACGAGGTCAAAAAGTTATAAAGATGCGGATGACTGGTTCCGGAAAGCAGGATACATTTTCTTTACTTATTTGGACCGTTAATTTTCATTGTAAAAATGAACAATTAAGGACAAGGTTTTATGGATGATTCGTGAAGATTTAACAGAAATAAAGTTAATATATTGCAATTCCTGGATAAGTGAGATATATTTGAGAATATGTTATACAGTTTTGGAAAGGGAGAGCGTATGAGTAAGAAAAATGTGATCGTTTCTAATGTGTCAGAAGGACACGACAATCCAATCGCAGAACTTGTTCAGGTAGCATGTCAGTTCGACAGCGATATTATGTTGGAGAGCGATAACCGCAGAATTAATGCAAAGAGCATTATGGGAATTATGGCGTTTAATCCATCCGATGGAATGTCGGTTGATATTGTGACGGAGGGTGCCGATGAAGAAGCAGCACTTGATGCAATTGAAAAATTTTTAGTATGTGAATAATTTTGGTTAGGAGGAATCGTTATGCAGGAGAAGAAGTTAAACAAAGCAGTTTCTGACGTGAAGCTGATGAAGACACCAGAGGGAAAGACAGAAGTTAAAAATGCGGTTAAGGATGCTACAAAAAAGGTAGAATCAAAAGTCGGGGATGTTGCTGAGGCAGCAGCAAAGAAAGCAGAAGTTGTAGAAGAGAAGGCAAAAGAAGTTGCAAAGGCAACAACAAAGGCTGTTGTTGAGAAGGCAGAACCTGTTGTGAAGAAAGCTGCAACGAAAGCAAAGGCTGCTACAAAGGCAAAGAAAGAAAAACAGCCGGCAAAGACCGAAATCATTGTTCAGTATCAGCAGAATGCTGCAAATCTTGGAGAACTTGAGGATAAGGTAAAGAAACAGTTTGTAGCTGAGGGACATCGTGCCGGATGCATTAAGACATTAAATATTTATGTAAAGCCGGAAGAGTACAAGGCATATTATGTAATCAATGACAAGTTCTTCGGAAGTGTAGATCTCTTCTAAGCGAGTTTTATTACCCATACATGATATAAAGGACGACTGCAGATGCAGCCGTCCTTTTTACGTGGTATGAGACAGGATATTCATAAAAAAGAGTATAAAAAAAGAAACCGGATAAACAGTTTCTTTAAAAGAGCGGGTGATGGGAATCGAACCCACGTATCCAGCTTGGAAGGCTGGTGTTCTACCATTGAACTACACCCGCATATCGCTGTGCTTGCGATGCGTTTTTGTTTCGCTCGCTTCAACGATATTGAGTATATCTTATAACTCATGATTTGTCAACAGGTATTTTTAAATTTTTTTAATTTTTTTTATAATATATTTTTTCCTGTTATTTTGGGTAGTTTTGTCAACTTATGTTTTAGTCCTGCCAGTCCCACACATCGGCTTTTGATACAGCATTACGCGGCTTCTTAATTACAAGTTCCGGACTCTTGGCGCTGACCTTTGTATTCGCCGGAATAGATTCTGTAATAAAGGTATTACCACCAATGATTGTATTCTCTCCAATCACAGTCTCACCGCCGAGTACAGATGAATTTGAATAAATCGTTACATTATCACAGATTGTCGGATGACGTTTGACATTTGCAAGCTGCTGTCCCTGTCTGGTAGAAAGTGCTCCCAGAGTCACTCCCTGGTACAGCTTCACATTGCGGCCAATTTCTGTAGTCTCACCGATTACCACACCGGTTCCATGGTCAATAAAGAAATAATCGCCGATCACAGCCCCGGGATTAATATCGATACCGGTCTTGCCATGTGCATACTCTGTCATAATTCTAGGAATATGCGGAACATTCTCCACATAGAGAATATGTGCCAGACGGTATACATAGATTGCAAACACGCCCGGATAGGAAGAAATAATCTCTTCTTTGCTCTTTGCTGCCGGGTCTCCATCAAAACCAGCCTGCACATCTTTCAGAAGTCTCTCCTGCACTTCCGGGAGCTTTTCAAAAAATCCACCGCAGATACGATCTGCCTGCTCTGATGCCTCCTGCTGCTCCATTTCCTGATTTGCATACAGAAGTGCGATTTCAATCTGCTCTTTCAGTCTGTCGTAAAGATCATTTAGTCTGTAGCCTGTATAATATTCCGGAAACATGCCTGCTGCAGAATCTGACCAGAAATATCCCGGGAAGATTACAGCACGCAGCTCCTTTACTACATCAATGATCACTGCTCTGCTTGGAAGACTTCTTCCGTTCTTCGGCATAAATAATTCTTCATTTTTATAATTTTCAGTCAATGCAGCTGTTGCTTTTAAGATCGCATCTTTTTTTCTGTCCATAAGTCAACCTCTTTCCATTCAATTCAATGCTTTTATATTAACATATTATTATAGTATCCTTTTCACGTCAACAAAAAGAATTGTCCTTTCCGCATAAAAAAGATTGACCTTTCCCCCATCACCTTATATAATGAAACATGTTTGGTGGATATCAGACATGGAGATGTACCCAAGTGGCTGAAGGGTCCGCACTCGAAATGCGGTAGATCGGGCAACCGGTGCGAGGGTTCAAATCCCTCCATCTCCGCTTGACAATGACAGTGTGATCTGTTATAATTTTGTTCGTTGCAGATGAAGTAATTGCACTTCGCTGATACAGGGGATTGGTCAAATGGTATGATAGGGGTCTCCAAAACCTTTGGTGGGAGTTCGATTCTCTCATCCCCTGCTCATTAAGAGCCTGAAAGCCTTATAAATCAAGGTGTTCAGGCTCTTTTGTTTTGCCCGAAAAGGGCAGGATACCACTCAGGGCACCAAATCCCCCCCTATTCTGACAGCATATTTTAATACTACATTCTCATAAAACCGGACATCATACATCCGCCGGCCGCACCTGCATCCATCACCTGCGGCAGACGCTCCATATTGATACCGCCGATTGCATATACCGGTACCGGACATGCTTTGCAGATTTCCCGAACAAATTCCAGACCTTTTCCCCTCAGTCCTTTTTTGCATTCCGTTTCAAAGATCGTTCCGAGAATAATCTGCGTGGCTCCGTTTTTTACAGCAGTCTTCATATCCTCCATACTGTGACATGAAACACTGATTTCCTGAAAATCTTTTCTGAGATTTCTCCGTTCCTCTTCTTTCATTGACTCAAGTACGGGAATGGACAGATGAATCCGTCCGCAGTCCAGACTTTTTGCTATAGAAATTCTGGAGTGCAGGAAACCATTTACATCTTCTTCTCTGCACATGTCCAGAACTTTTTCTGCAAGCATTTTATATTCCCCATCCGGCAGATCTTTTTCCCTTAAAATCACTGCATGCGGATGCAGGCAGATCACTTTTTGCATCTGCTCAAAAAAATCCCCCTGCACCAGTGCACGATTCGAAATTACTATGGTATGTTCATATTTTTTATACATAGATGTAATCATTCAGAACCGGCTGTAAACCGCCCTGCTCCATATCTTCATACATTTTTCCGAAGGAACGGTCATCGTTAATTTCAAACTGCTCGTCTCCGACATTATCGTCTTCTTTGCCTTCATATTTTTCTTCATGATCACCAATTCCGGTAGAAACGCCTGCCGACACCTTCGTTGCACAGATTTTTGCGATTCCGTTTCGAAATGTGGCACTTTCACGGCTTGATACTGTAATTCCCGCAAACGGAAGAAATATACGATATGCACACAATACCTGACAGAGTTCTTTTTCTCCCACATCACGCGGATTGATTCTGTCATTGTTGACAATCGGACGTAGACGCGGACAGCTCAAAGAAAGCTCTGCATGTGGATATTTGCGGTTAATGTAGTAAACATGCAGCGCTGTAGCCAGTGCATCTTTCCGGAAATCATCCAATCCCAGAAGTGCAGAAAATCCAGCTCCTCTCATGCCCCCCATCAGTGCACGTTCCTGTGCATCAAAACGGTATGGCCAGACACGTTTATGTCCCATAAGATGAAGTGTCTCATATTTGTCTGTATTATAAGTTTCCTGAAAAACCGTGACGTAATCCACACCACATTCATGCAGATATTGATATTCATCTACATTCACAGGATAAATCTCAATTCCGATATTTTTGAAATATTTTCTTGCAATCTTTACAGCTTCACCGATATATTTCACATCAGAATATGCGCGGCTCTCTCCTGTCAGGATCAGAATCTCTTCCATACCGGTCTTTGCAATGACCTGCATCTCATGTTCAATTTCTTCAAACGTCAGCTTTTTACGCCTGATATTATTGTAGCAATTAAATCCACAGTAAATGCAGTAATTCTGGCAGTAATTCGCAATATATAACGGAGTAAAAATATAGACCGTATTTCCGAAATGATTCTTTGTAAGTTCCTCTGCTTTTCTTGCCATCTGTTCAAGATACGGTGCCGCTGCCGGGGACAAAAGTGCTTTAAAATCTTCTATCGAACAGGATTCATGGGAAAGCGCCCGTTCCACATCACCTGCGGTATAAACGTCATAATCATACTCATCCATTGCCCGAAGTACTTTATCTTTTATATCAGATTGAATAACCTGCATTCCTTCCATATATTCCATATGATTTGTACGGAAAGACGGATCCTGCTCCAGTCTGTGTTTTCTCTCCAGCGCTGTCGGTGGAAGTTTGTCACTGTCTATAAAATATACCTGATTTTCTTCATTCATGATTCCGCTTCCTCCTTAGCGCAAAAATCCTGTCAGCGGATCGGATGCGCTTCCACCTCTGGCAAGAACTCGTCCCATTCCGGTAAGATAAGCTTTTCTTCCAGCTTCAATCGCCAGTTTAAATGCAGATGCCATTTCCGGCACATTTCCCGCTGTTGCAATCGCGGTGTTGGCCATGATCGCTGCCGCACCCATTTCCATTGCTTCACATGCCTGAGATGGTTTTCCGATTCCCGCATCTACAATAACCGGCAGATCAATCTCATCAATCAGTATCTGGATCATAGCTTTTGTTGCAAGACCTTTGTTGCTGCCAATTGGTGCTGCAAGCGGCATAACCGCAGCCGCACCTGCACTCTGAAGGTCTCTTGCCACATTCAGATCCGGATTCATATAAGGCAAAACAACAAATCCTTCCTTAGCCAGAATTTCCGTTGCCTTGACCGTTTCATAGTTATCCGGGAAAAGATACTTCGCATCACGCATAACTTCAATTTTTACAAAATTTCCGCATCCCATTGCCCTGCTCAGCCTCGCAATACGTACCGCCTCTTCTGCCGTTCTCGCTCCTGATGTATTTGGCAGCAGCGTCACTTCTTTTGGAATAAAATCAAGAATATTTTCACTCTCCTGCGTATTTGCACGACGAAGTGCAAGCGTAATGATCTCCGCACCACCCTGTTCAACTGCAGCTTTGATCAGATTCAGATTATATTTTCCTGATCCAAGAATAAAACGACTTTTAAATTCTTTTCCGCCTAATACTAATTTATCTTCCATCTTCTGTTCTCTCTTTCTGTTTATTTTGCCTGGTTCATTGCAGGATTTTCAGCCTCCTCCGACAAAACGAAGGACTTCTATTTCATCATTATCCTGAATCGTCACATTGCCGAGATTTTCTCTTGGGATGATCTCAAAATTGCGTTCTACGACTACCCATTCTGATTTATATCCCGCTTCATTCAGATATTCCAGAAGATTTTTTCCTGCAATGTCTTTATCCTCACCATTGATTTTTACCATCTATACGCTCCTTTCACTTTCTTATATACGCAAAAAGGCACCGGACAACACACTTATGGTGTTGTCCGGCGCCTGAAATATCCTGTGAAAAGTGGTGCCCCCAGTTCACACTCAACCCATTCATCCGGGCTGCATATATGCAAAATATTATACAAAACTCAGTAAGACTTTGCAAGTGTTATTCTGAAAGATTTTACATTATTCTCTTTACATATTTTATCCCATTCATTGTTTATTCAATAATTTCTTATATGACCAATCAATAGCAAATGCCCCCAGCGGTGCAGTAAATACTATTGCAAGAACCGCCACAGTAAGTACGGTATCTCCCCACAGGCCAACCCCAATGCAAGCGGGATTCCTCCAATTGCAGCCTGAACAGTTGCTTTTGGTGTATAGGCCATCATAGCAAACAATCGCTCTTTTCTTTTAAGACTTGTTCCCAGCAGACATACAAATACACCAAACATTCGAAATATCAATGCCCCAATAATAACAACGAAAGCTTTGGCTCCGATTTTTCCAAGGTATTCAATATTTACAGTTGCTCCTACAAGCACAAACAGAAAAACTTCTGCCGCAACCCATAACTTCCCATATTTTACAGAGAGTCTTTTAGCAACAGCTTCTCTCTTTTTCTGTAATCCTATTCCGATAAACATAACCGCAATCAATGATGAAAATGTAATTGCTGTTGTCAGTTTATCCTCAATTACTACAAGCAAAAATGAAATGCTCAAAATGATAAGCACTTTTGATGTATCCCGTATATGTACTTTTTTAAAGAAATATGCCAGTAACACGCCCAGAAACAATCCTATTGCAATTCCGAAAAATATGGAAACCGGAATATTTACAAACTTAAGTATAGAAGCGCCTTCCCCCTGCATCATTCCGACAAATGTGGAAAACAGAACTATGACATACACATCGTCAACGGATGCACCTGCAAGAATCAATTGTGGAATTCCTTCTTTTACTCCATAGCCCTCATCCATAAGCTTCACCATCCTGGGAACAACAACAGCCGGTGAAACTGCTGCAAGTACTGCGCCCATAACAGCCGACTCTAATACGCTTAATCCCATTAGTTTTGGTGCCAGCAGAATCATACCCAGCAATTCAAAAGATGCCGGTACAAAACACATAAGCACTGCAGGTCTTCCAATTTTTTTAAGTCCGGACAGATTCAGTCCAAGACCTGCCCTTGTAAGAATAATGATCAATGCTATTTTGCGAAGTTCTGCAGATATTCCAAGAATACTGCCATCCAGCAGATTAAGCCCATATGGTCCCAGAATAATTCCGGTGATTAACATTCCAAGTAAAGCCGGTAATTTAATTTTCTGGCATATCCATCCCATGAACATTCCCAAAATAAGAATCAGTGAAATACTTAATAACATAAAATTCCTCCCTATATACGCAGAAAAAGCTGAGACTTTCTGCGTCAGTTTACTCGCAGAAGTCATCAGCTTTCATAAGCGGTTTAAGTAATTTATTACTCAGGGAGAACTTCATTCCCTTTATAGCTTTAATAAGAATAGCACATAAGCTACTCTTTCGCAAGAAAAAATCATTTTACTCAAACGATCCTACCCCAAATCAGACTTATTCACATTTGAACCATCCATTTTTGTCGCTTGCCATGACTTGCACTATATTTTCCAAGGTATAAGTCATCTAATTTTTAAAATCTGGATGACTTTATACTCATTTACTATTATCTGAGGTATCTCAAATCTGAAATTTGGTGGACCCGGATTACAAATAAAGAAATTACAGCAATCCCTGCCAGTACCTGTCCTGTCATATTTATTTCCCCATCGTTCTTCTGTTTCTGGTTATTTCCCTTGTTTTCGTACGACAAGATGCGCACGGAAGCCTTTCTGCTTCTCCATGGTCATCACCTTAAACCCTGCTTTTTCTGACATAGCAACAAATTCAGATACTTTATATATCTTCACATCACCATGTCCAAACAAATTTGCCAGTGGCATTTCCAGATGGTTCATCAACCAGACTACAAAATCTGATGATGTATAATCACGCAAAACCAAGCGGCCGCCTTTTCTCAGAACACGGTATGTACTATTGAAAAATGCCTGCGGATTTGGATAATGATGGAAACTGTTAGAGCAGATAACTGCGTCAAAAGAAGATTCTGCAAAAGGAAGATTCTCACTATCGCCCACAATAAATTCCGTATTGGAAAGTTTCTTGTCCTGAGCAACCTTAATCATCTCCGGAGTGAGATCCAGACCAACGTAATGTTTCTCCGGATATTTGTCGTGAAGCAGCTGAATCATCGGGCCTGTTCCACAGCCGCAATCCAGCACGTCATGGAATTTTTCTCTTTCCAGTTCTGCCAGAATCGACGGATAATCATCTTTGCACATTTCATAAATTCCAGCGTGTCCGCTATCATAGACTTTCGCTGCCTGTGTAAATTCTTTAATAGAAAGCTCTTTGTATTTTTCCGGTGTCATAGCTTTTCCCCCTTCTTACATTTTTCAGTTAGCCATTTCTAACTAGTATATCATAAAGTCCAGGCCAAGTCAAAACAGAACACCGCTTTTCAAAATTTCGAAAATTTTCAATTTATTTTCTTCCGTAAATAATTCCCATACCGCTTATCATCCATGGTGTTGTTACAAATCCCGGGATAAAATCCAGTTTCTTTTCCAGATTTCCTATGTAGTGTATTTCCGAAATTCCTTCTGCCCGCAATTCACAGATAAACTGCTCCATATCCCCATACAGTGCTTTCTGTGAAAACATATCCTGAAAAGAAAAAACTCCGCCTTTTTTTACTACTCTGAGTGCTTCTTTTACAACATCACGTTTATCTTTTGCAGTACGAACTTCGTGAAATACAAAATTACTTACTGCGGCATCAAATGTTTCATCTGCAAAATCGAGTTTGGCAGCATCCCCTTTCTGAAAAGAAATGCGATTCGAAACACCTTCTATGCGTGCATTTTTTTCACACTGCTCTTTCGCATAACTCCACTCAGCTCCCCAGTAGTCCATTGCCGTAATCTGCGCTTTCGGAAAGGCTTTTGCACAACGGACAGTAAGTGCCGCTGCTCCGCAGCCGATATCGAGTAGTGTGCCTTCACCATTCCAGTCAAGATATTTTACCAGATGTTCATGCACGCCGGCCATCATATTTCCTTTTCCGAATGCAAATGTCTCATGGCAGATCAGCATATAAACAGCCTCGGCAAGTACCAAAACACCGATCACACCTACAATAACTGCAATCACCGGTTTATGGAATCCTGCCTGCGCGATCACAGCAATCACTCCCAGGATAACCGCTGCTCCAAACAGCATGTACAGAGCTTTTTTAGGTACCCAGTTCCCATAATTTGCTTTTTCCTTCATTTTTCTTTCCTCCTATAGAATTAACTATTTTGTCAATTTCCAGAGGTTTTCCCCTGTTACCTTCAGTTAGTTGCCACTGACTTTATTTTAGCACAAAAAAACAGCTATGTATATTCTCAATTAAATATACACAGCTGTTTATGTAGATTTGTTTTTCTTATCGGATAAAATGTGTTGCTACTCTTTCTTCTTTTTCAGGAAGTCCTAACTGCTCTTTGCCAAGTGCGATGCTCTTCATCAGGAATGTCATATTGGCAGCAAGGGTGCGCATGGTCTGCTTGCCTTCTTCGTCCTTTTCGGCTTCACCCGGAGTTCTTCCGTGAATACTGTTCCAGTACTGGCTGGATGCAATCGGCATTCCGGATATGGTAAAATATTTATTGAGTTCGTCAAACGTCGCCGAACATCCGCCTCGTCTGGCACAGGCGATACTTGCACCGACTTTCATCGTCTTATCAAAATGACTGCTGTAAAACAGGCGATCAAGACAGGCGATCAGCGTTGCATTTGCAGACGCATAATAGACCGGACTTGCAACCACAAGACCATCTGCTTCTTCAAATTTCGGTGCAAGTTCATTTACGATATCGCCAAAGACACATTTACCTTTTTCATAGCAGGAATTACATGCAACACATCCGCGAATGGCTTTATTTCCAACTGTCACTGTTTCCACATCGACTCCGTTTTCTTTAAAAACTTTCTCCATCTCTCGCAGTGCGATTGATGTATTTCCATTTGATTTCGGACTTCCGTTTATCATAAGTACCTTTAAATTTTCTTTCATGATCTTCTTTCTCCTGTCTGTGCTTTTTAACATCCAAATAATTTTTCTTTTTCCATCCTAGCATGTAATATGTACTGTGACCGCATTTTATCTATTTTTCCAAACGGACAGCTGAAACTGGAAAATTTCAAAGATCTCAACAATGAGAAAAAATGGCACACCTTCTTGAAGGGGTATCCCCCAAAATCCCCATGCGTTCTGCCATCCTTGGTGCATTCTCCCTGTTTCTGCAGTTTCTCGGGTATTTCTCGCTGAGTGCCTACATGTATGGCCGTTCCAGACTTTATGGCTCCATTCTGTTTGTATCGATTGCATTTTTTATTGTCCTTGGTACTGCACATCTCGCGGCTATCGTTACCGGTACCGCAGCATTCCCGCTTTGGGCTGTCATTTTCACCATATTGCCGATATTTATCCTGCTGTTTCCATTTCGAATCATCGGTACATTACATATCGCTGCGATGACTTCCATGTTGGTCTGGATGATCCTGCCATAAGAAAGTGATATGCTCCCTTCTTTTTTTCAGATTCCATATTTTTTGAGATCTACTTTGCCATTGACCACTTCTACACCGTCTGCTTCCAGAAGTTTTGCCTGTGCGCCGTCTCCTCCGAATGCAAAGGCTCCGGCAAGTTCTCCCTTCGAATTGACTACCCGGAAACACGGTATATGCTCCGGATCCGGATTTTTGTGCAGGGCATTTCCGACTGCCCGTGACATTTTGGAATTCCCTGCCATTTCTGCAACTTTCCCATATGTCGCAACATGGCCTTTTGGGATTCGTTTTACCGCCTCATAGATTCGCTTCGTCGGACTGTCTGTGATCAGATCATAACTTTCGGCAATCATTCTCTTGATGTCTTTATCCGGTATGCTTCCATCCAGTATGATCGTATTCCAGTGTTCTTTATTCTGGTGGTATCCCGCTGTCACAGACTCATATGCTGATCGCCAGAAATCGCGCCATTCCGGATCTGTTTTTACATTCAGATTGATATATCCGTTGCGTTCATAAATCCATAGGAAAGCCTTTTTGCTTCCTTTTACCCTTATCAGCTGCCAGTTCGGATCATGGAAAGGTTTTTCTTCGTATACACTTTTAAATGACAGGCCAAATTTTAATGCTTCTTCACGTGTTTTCATATATACAACACTTCCTTATTTCTGCAATTTTTATAGCTTATTTCTCCTTTATCAGCGCCTCCGCCAATATTATAAATTCCTCTGCAACATCCTTCCAGTTTCGCTCTGTCATATCCGGGACAGATGCCAGTGACTTTACGGGTCTGTCTTTTTCTCCGATCATCAGTTCTCTGAGTTCATGATCCAGTATCTCATCATCGATCTGCCTCCATCTGGAATTTTCTTCTTCACTCAGATCATCCAGACCGAATTTATCAAAAATACATGTCATTATTTTGCTTTCAATTTTATAATACTCTGGCAGATGTGCTTTTACCGGTCTGATAATATCCGCAATATATGCCTCACTCGCATCATGCAGAAGACATGTAAGCTGTACCCTCTTCGACCATCCTCTTGCCCTTGCTTCTTTCATACAGTTTATCGAATGCTGTCCTACGGAATAAAAATATTTTAAATGTCCTCCTCCACGACATAACAGACTCAGTGCATGCGCAAGATCTTCCAGTGATACATCTTCACTGTTCATGTGCATAGGATCAAACTTTTTCCCGGAAAATGTGTTCATCACACTCATATCTTTTCAACTCCATTCTCATCTCTTCCAAAAAGAGAATCTTCCCTGTCCGGTGGCAGGGAAGATTCTCTTTATTTGTTTATGCATTATCATAATTTCTGTTATAAATCAACAGATTTCAGAAAACGATCAGATTGCAAGAAGATTTTTGATTGCTTCCATATATATGAGTACAGCTTCTTCCATTCCTGATTCAAGAATAAACTCATCTGCACCATGGATGCGGTAATCGATTCCCGGCATTTCCGGTCCGAATGCGATGATGTTCTTAAGTGATTTCGCATAAGTGCCACCACCGATAACCATTGGTTTGTTTTCAGTATCACCTGTTACATCGACATACGCTTTGTACAGAGCATTTACAAGAGGAGATTCTCTCGGGAAGAACAATGAATCACCGATTCCCAGAATCTCAATATGTCCATTCTCATCTTCCAGTCTGTCTTCGCACATCTTACGTACTTCTTCTGATTTTAAGGTTACCGGCACACGGATGTCGACCGTAGCGGAAATCACTCCATCCTCTGTCTTGACAATACCATTGCACAAAGTCAGTTCACCATATTCATCCTCAAATTTAAGTCCCAACCCTGAACCATCGCAGGCTGTACCGATATGTTCATTGTAGAATTTTACAAAATCATCTTCGAATCCGGCTTTTGCAAGACATTCAAATGTCACTCCTGCTGCATTGACACCAAGAGTCGGTGTGCTGGCATGTGCCGGAACGCCTTTTGCATAAATGCTGATCTCGCCATTTTCTTCTGTTACTTTGTATTCCTGAAGCTTTGTCTCAGCAAACGCTGACTCGAGCTTTTCTTTCAGTCCTGATTCTGCCGGAACTACGGTATTACAGGTGTCACACACAGCGTTGGAAACAAAACCACCGTTCATGGAAATAATCTTTGTATTTTTGGAATATGCCATCATTCCCATCTGGCCCTTTTCACCATGGATACATGGGAAGCTTGCATCCGGTGTAAAACCACAGGATAATTCCTCTTCTACTTCATTGTAATGTTCCATACATTTTGATCCGGTTTCCTCGTTACATCCCATGATCAGGCGGACTCTTTTGTTTAATTTCACACCGGAATCACGTACGAGTTTCATTGCATAAAGTGCCTCGAGAACCGGTCCCTTGTCATCTGTTGTTCCGCGTCCGTAAATATGATCTCCATCACGTGTAAGAGTAAATGGATCATATGTCCAGTCACCGCCTACCGGCACAATATCAAGATGTCCGGCGATACCAACGATTTCCTCTCCCTCGCCCATCTCTGCATAACCGCAGTAGTTATCAAGATTTACTGTTTTGAAACCGAGCTCATCTGCAATTTTTAATGCTTCCTCAAGAACCTTTGCAGGTCCTTCGCCAAACGGCATTCCCTCTGCCGGTGTACCAAGCTGCGAATCAATCGCAACCAGTCTGCCCATATTCTTAATGATCTCGTCTGATAATCCGTGAATTTCTTCTTTTATACTCATTACCATTCCCTCCAGATTCTTTTCTCCTGCCAGAAACCATATATTCTGCAGTCTCTCTTAAATATACACTTTTTTTCTCTACATCACAAGTGTTTCCAGCTTTTCAAATACCATATCGGTATACATCTGCTTGATTTCATGACGCTCCAGTCCTGTAACCTCTGCATGCACTTCAAAAGTATTTACTTTATCTTTTATCCGAATGCAAAAATATACAACTCCCTGCACACTGTCCGAATTATTTGGATCAATATTACCTGTCGTTCCCGTTATTCCGACAGCAATATCCGTATGCAGCTTTTCCTGTACTGTTTTAGCCATTGCCTCTGCACATTCTTTGGAATATACCCCGTACTTTTGTATAATTTCTTTCTCAACACCAATAAAGATTTTGGTCTCATTCAGATATGTGACGTAGCCTCCCGGAAAAATTACGGATGCACCTTCTGTATCTGTAATCGTGGATGCGATCATACCGGATGTGCAGCTTTCCATCGTAGAAATCGTTGTATGTGTATCGATCAGTTTTTTAATGATACTGTTTTTTTCTTTCTGTTCCATACTCTTCATCTCCAAATCGAATTGCTGCCTTTATCCTAACAGATATTGCTCATCCAATCAATTCTTTTTCCACATTTTCAAAACCGATGCGCTCTATTGTTTCTGCAAAACGTTCCCCTTTATTTCCATGATCCCTGAAAAAAAGAATCGCTTTTTCAACGACATCAAGTGCTTCTTCTTTGGAAGTAAAAATTTTGCTGAGTGCTCTGCCTTTTGATACTTTTTTCCCCCAACGTCCGCCGACATAAATCTTATAACCATATGTACCATCTTCAATTGTGTGGAACGGACATTTTCCAACACAGCGTCCGCAGTGTCGGCACTGTGTCTCATCAATTGTGATTTTTCCATCCACTACTTTTGCGACCTTGTTTGGACAGGCTGCTTCGATCGCACATTTTTTGCATCCTTTGCAAATATCAGTATCTACTTTCGGAATGCGCTGGCCGATGATTCCCACATCATTTAAGTTCGGTTTTACACAGTTGTTCGGACATCCGCCAACTGCAATCTTAAATTTATGTGGCAGTACAATGTCTCTGTATCCTTCATAAAAGCGTTTATAGATTTCCTCTGAGATTGCATAGGAATCCAGAAGACCATACTGGCAGGTTGTTCCCTTACAGGATACGACTGGACGGACTTTTGCTCCTGTTCCTCCCGTCACCAGATTTTCTTTGGCAATAAACGCTCGAAATTCGTCAATCTTTTCATATGGGATTCCCGGAATTTCCACAGAAAGTCTTGTTGTATACAGAAGTTCACCGCTGCCAAACTTTTCTGCAGCTTCTGCCATACAACGATGCTGCGCTGCCGTTACTTTTCCGTTTATCGTCAGGACCCGTGCGGAAAAAAAATCTGTTCCGCGGTTATTCAGAAATCCCATTCCTTTTACTCGTTTTTCGTCCTCTTTACTTACTGTTAATGCTGACATGTATTTCCCTCATCTCATTTCATATTTTGATTTGCATTTCATAATATACCACTTGAGTATGTATTTGAAAAATGATATTATTTTATAGAAATAATAGGTATTTTCTATACAAGGAGCATATCATATGACGATACGACATCTGACTATTTTTGTTGCGGTAGCTGACCAGGGTTCCATGAGTGCTGCTGCTTCTTCTCTGTATTTATCGCAGCCCACCGTAAGTCAGGCAATCCGTGAGCTGGAAAAACATTACAATGGACTTCTCTTTGAACGTCTCGGTAAAAAGCTTTATCTCACAGAACGTGGCAGACTTCTGCTTCCTCAGGCCCGCAGTCTGATTCAGCAGTTCCGGCAGATTGAGGAGCTGATGCTGAATCAGGGACAATCTCAGATTCTGAAACTTGGTTCTACGATTACAGTCGGAACCTGCCTCACTCCTTTCCTGATTCCGAAACTTCAACAGGATCTTCCGGATGTCCACGTCCATTCTTATGTGAGTAATACCAAGGACATTGAGCAGAAACTTCTGCGCGCTGAACTTGACGTTGGAATTGTAGAGGGTGAAATTCTTTCTCCTGACCTTACCGTTCTCCCGATTATTGATGACTGTCTGGTACTTGCCGTCGGCAAATATCATCCTTTATATCATAGAAACTGCATTCAGATTCGGGATCTTGCAGGAGAAGGCTTTGCAATGCGAGAGCAGGGAAGCGGAACCCGGCAGCTTTTTGAGGACTATATTGCCAAACATCAGATTTATGTTCGTACGGTCTGGGAAGCAAACAGCCCCCGAACACTTTTAAATGCTGTGCTCTATGACCAGGTACTTTCTGTTATGTCGCTTCGCCTTATGACACATGAGATCCGCCACAATACAATTCGTGTTTTCTATAACAAAAATGGCGAATGGAACCGTAAATTCAAACTTGTCTATCACAAAAACAAATTTCTTACTCCTGCGATCCATGACCTGGAAAAGCTGCTCCACACATACAAAAATATCAAACTCCCGCCAAATATGGGAATACTGGAATAAAATGAATCTTACTCATATAATAAAGGAATTTTTTTATGGAAAAATATATTACTTTCGCCGTTGAAGAACATATGACCGGACAGACTGTCGAAAAAGTTCTACGCACCGCTCTCGGTCTCACCAAAAAGCAGATCAGCCGTGCCAAATTTCAAGCGGACGGGATACGTAAAAACGGTGTGCAATGCCGTACAACCGATATCGTACAGACCAGTGATCAGATCATGATCTGTATCGAGGCTGCCAAAAACGATTTGAATCATCTGGTGTCATTTTGTGAAGATGCACATCCTCTCGAAATCTTATATGAAGATGAAGATATTCTCGCAGTAAACAAGCCAGCCGGAATACTTACTCACCCTTCCGGTGCACATTACGCAGACACACTTTCCAATCAGGTATCCGGATATTTTCATAAGAAAAAAATCTCCTGTCGCGTCCGCCCGATAGGACGGCTCGACAAAGAGACTTCCGGTATTGTTTTATTTGCAAAAAATCAGGTGTCTGCACAGCGGCTTCAGGCTCAACGTGAGTCCGGCATTCTTCATAAACAATACATTGCCATAGTAATGGGAAGTTTTTCTGATGATACAAGTGCTTCATCGAATACTGCGTGGCACACGGTTTGTTTTCCAATCAGAAAAACAGCAGATCATCCATTGCGGATGGAAGCAATAACTGATTTTGGCAGTTCTTTTGTTCCTGAATCTGCTGACTTTGTGACACCTCTGGTTGGTATGACAACATTGCTTTCTGCAGTCACACATTACCAGGTTCTTTACAGTTCACCAGACTGGTCGGTCGTAACTTTAAAGCTGGATACCGGACGCACGCATCAGATCCGTGTCCACATGAAGGCTCTCGGGCATCCGCTTCTTGGAGATACTTTGTATCAGAAAACTTTTCCGGCAGATTCTTTATCCGAACAGCCTGTATTTCATCGCACAGCTCTGCATGCATGGAAGATCCAATTCCGGCATCCGTTTAACAATGCATGGATTTCACTGGAAGCTCCCCTCCCTGATGATTTCTGTAACTGTTTTCAAAACATCAATTTTAGTTTATAATTACTTTTATACACAGAATATTGGAGGTTTTTATGTCTGCTCAAATTCGAGATATGACAAAGGGTTCTCCGGCGAAGCTTATTCTGCTTTTTGCAGTACCGTTGATGCTGGGGAATATTTTTCAGCAATTATATACGATGGTTGACACGATTGTTGTCGGACAGGTTGCCGGAGTACAGGCTCTTGCCGCACTCGGTGCTGTCGAATGGATCATGTGGATGGTTCTTGGTGTTTCCACAGGTGTCACACAGGGATTTTCTATTTTGATCTCTCAGCATTACGGTGCACGTAAATGGAATGATCTCAAAAAAGCAGTCGCTCACAGTTATCTGCTTACTGCCATTACTGCGGTTTCTCTTCTGATTGTCAGTCAGCTTGCAGCCAGATGGATCCTGATGCTTTTAAATACACCGGATAATATCATCGGAATGTCTCTGATCTATCTGCGGATTGTATTCTGCGGAATTCCGATAGTTGCGGCTTATAACATTTTTGCGTCTGTGCTGAGAGCTCTCGGAAACAGCCGCACACCGCTGATTGCCATGATCATTGCAGCTCTGATCAACGTTATTCTGGATCTTACTTTTGTTGCCGGGCTTCACTGGGGTGTTGCCGGAGCTGCGCTTGCAACCGTTACCGCTCAGGCTTTTTCCGCACTGTATTGTTTTATGGTTGTTCGCAAAATCGATATTGTACATACTTCTAAAGAAGATTTTGAAACAGTACCCGGCCTTAACAGAAAGCTTCTCGGACTTGGTGCACCAATCCTTTTTCAGGATGTCATCATTTCCGTCGGAGGTCTTGCCGTACAGTTTGTCATCAATGGTTACGGTTTTCTCTTCGTCGCCGGTTTTACTGCCACCAATAAGCTTTACGGAGTACTTGAGATGGCTGCGATTTCCTACGGTTATGCCGTTGTCTCCTACGTAGGTCAGAACCTTGGCGCAGGAAAGATTGACCGAATCAAAAAAGGTATACATACAAGTGCTTTTCTTGCCTTTCTCACTTCAGCATTTATCAGTATCATGATGTTTCTTTTTGGAAAATTTTTACTTTCTATGTTTATCTCCGGTGATCCCACGCAGGCGGAGCAGGTTCTTGGAATTGCATGGCATTATCTGTCTATCATGGCATCCTGCCTTTGCATTCTGTATTTTCTCTACGTCTATCGTTCTGCACTTCAGGGACTTGGAAATACGATGCTCCCCATGCTGAGCGGTGTTGTGGAATTTTTTGTACGTGTCGGTGTTGCTCTCCTGCTTCCGCAGTTTATCGGACAGAATGGCATTTTTTATGCAGAGATTGCTGCATGGACAGGAGCTACAGTACTTCTTGTTGTCAGTTATTACATCAGTATTCGAAAATTCATGTAATTCGGTCATCAGTCGCATAACTGTAAAATTTTTAATAAGTCATTTTTCGGGAGATCCGGATTGCTTTGATAGACATCAATGTAGTCTGGATCTTCTGTTCTGTCCTGAAAAGCCGGAAACAAAAATCCACACTCCGGCTCTCCCGGCTCATAATCGCCACTCACCGGACAAATTGCACAGATAAGATATTCATACATTTCTTCTGATTCCCAAAGATTTTCCTTATCTGATGCCTTCAGAGGAATATCATACGTATTTTGAAAAAGATATATCGCATACTCATGATCTGTATGATATTTTTCAGCCACATATTCATAAAATGCTTCCAGAAGCGCATCATTTTTCAGTGCACTGGATTTTATGCCCAGAAGGAGCTGGCGGATTCCTCCCGGTCGACATGCGTTCTCAGGAAGAATGTATCGTTTCAGATTTTTGTTTGTAGGCGAAAATGGAATTATTTTGGCTATCGCAAGATTTTTTTCCTTCTCTTTTGGTTGGAGTTTCAGAAAATTTGTATTAAATGTTCCGTCAATAAAACCTTCTGAATCCATATAACTTCCCGCAATGCGCGTCATTGAAGTCCGGGACAATGTCATTCTCCGTGTCAGCTCCAGTATTTCTTCTCTGTTGATTGATATGATAGATGGCATAATAAATTTCCTTCCTGTTTTATTTTTTAGTTTACTTTGATTTTCAAACCTGATCTTTTCTTGTTTTAACGCAAAAAAAAACGAAGCGGTCAACTACCGCTCCGGCTTCATTATCGTATCTTCAAAACCACATACATGTTGACTAAGCAATCGATTATCTTAACCATGCTTTCGCTCGAAATCGGTCACCTCATGACTTCGTCATTCGGTGTCATTTGTTCTCAAATGTCCAGTCCATTCTGCAAACATCACTCTGTGAGTAAACTCACTCCGTTCTGTTTCCATCCTGTCCTGACCGCTTTCTCACTAGTTGGTCAAGCCCTCACCCTATTAGTAGCAGTCAGCTCCATGTGTTACCACACTTCCACCCCTGCCCTATCAACCTCGTCGTCTTCAAGGGGGTTTACTCCTTTCGGATGGGATATCTCATCTTGAGGGGGGCTTCACGCTTAGATGCCTTCAGCGTTTATC
>ERZ1106941.952-NODE-952-length-35881-cov-13.538547_pt1 | contig 35881 bp, 52 predicted proteins | sample MGYA00403670_ERZ1106941 | MGnify/ENA primary metagenome ERZ1106941 (study PRJEB35170, sample SAMEA104062400) | human gut metagenome | biome: human gut; feature: human-associated habitat; material: faeces | place: Denmark | collected 2012-06-04 ...
ATTTTCGTCCACAACAAGATACATTCCGTTGAAAAGGACAATTCCGGCGTTGAGGGGGCGCACAAATCCGAAGAACTGGCAGAGCGCGGCGCAAAGTACGGGACGCGGAAAGTCAAGGAGGGCTACCGCAGCCACAAGCTCAAACCCTACCGGGCGGCGGCAAAGGCAGAGAAAGCGGCGTTCAAGGCGAATGTGGATTTCCAGTACCATAAATCCCTACATGACAATCCGCAGATTGCGGGCAATCCCCTTTCCCGCTTCATGCAGAAGCAGCAAATCAAGCGGCAGTATGCAAAGTCGGCAAGGAAAGGCGGCGCAAAAACGGCGCAGAAAGCCGCAGAGAACACCCGCAAGGCGGCAAAAAAGACCGCCGAGGAAACAAAAAAGGCAATCGCTTTTGTAGGGCGGCACCCGGCGGGCGTATGTATCGCCGTTGCCGCGCTGCTCTTATTCATCATGGTATCGGCGGGGCTTTCCTCTTGCGGCTCCATGTTCTCCGGCTTGATGAACGGCATACTTGGGACTTCCTACACGTCGGAGGACAGCGACCTTGTGGCGACGGAAAATAATTACGCCGCAAAGGAAAACGAGCTTCAGCAGCAGATTGACAATATCGAAAGCACCCACCCCGGCTATGACGAATACCGCTATGACCTTGACAGTATCGGGCATAACCCCCATGAGTTAGCGTCCTACCTCACCGCCCTTTTACAGACCTACACCCCGCAGAGCGCACAGGCAGAACTAAACCGCGTCTTTGCCATGCAGTACACTTTGACGCTGACGGAAGAAACGGAAATCCGCTACCGCACAGAAACAAGCACAGACCCGGAAACAGGGGAAACGACCAGCGAGGAAGTACCCTACGAGTACCATATCCTCAACGTGAAGCTGACGAACAAGCCCATTTCCGAGATTGCGGAGGAACTTCTAACGCCACAGCAGCTTGAAATGTACCGCGTCTATCTGGAAACAAGCGGAAACAAGCCGCTGATTTTCGGCGGCGGCTCCCCCGATATGGGCGCGTCCGAGGATTTAAGCGGCGTACAGCTTGTAAACGGCACACGCCCCGGCAACACCGCCGTTGTAGACCTTGCGAAGCGGCAAGTCGGCAACGTAGGCGGGCGACCCTTTTGGAGCTGGTACGGATTTAACAGCCGCGTGGAATGGTGCGCCTGTTTTGTTTCATGGTGCTACAATCAAGCCGGGAAAAGCGAGCCGCGCTTTGCCGGGTGCCAGTCACAGGGCGTACCCTGGTTCCAGTCACGCGGGCAATGGGGCGCGAGGGGCTATGAGAATATCGCCCCCGGCGACGCTATCTTTTTCGACTGGGACGGGGACGGGAGCGCAGACCATGTAGGGCTTGTTATCGGGACGGACGGGGAGCGCGTCTATACCGTCGAGGGCAATTCCGGCGACGCCTGCAAGATAAAGAGCTACCCCGTCAATTACTCCTGTATCAAGGGCTACGGCTTAATGAATTGGAACTGACAACAAAAAAATGAAAATCTGAAAGGAGAAATTTATTGATGGCTATGAACAAAATTGAACGTATCGACAAGGAGATTGCAAAGACCCGCGAGAAAATCACCGAGTACCAGAATAAATTAAGGGGGCTTGAAGCGCAGAAAACCGAAGCGGAAAACCTGCAAATCGTACAGCTTGTGCGCTCCATGCGCCTTTCCCCGCATGAGCTTTCCGCTATGCTTTCCGGGGGCGGTATTCCGGGCATGGAAGCCGCGCCGGGCTACCCCGCAGAACCCGCAGACCACGACACCGAAGAAATGGAGGACACCGAGAATGAATAAGAAAATCCTTAGAACACTGACCGCACTTTGCGCCGCCCTTATGCTTTCGGGCGGCTTTTCCGTCACCGCTTTTGCACAGACCCCGGAGGGAGAGGACGACACCAACGACAGCGGCGTTGTCTACGAGGAACCCCAAAAGGAAGAACCCCTTACCCCGGACGGGAACGCGACCCTTGTAGACGATTTCGGCGGCAACAAGCAGCTTATCACCGTAACGACCAAAAACGGCAATTACTTTTATATCCTCATTGACCGGGACGACGAGGGCGAGAACACCGTACATTTCCTTAATCAAGTGGACGAAGCCGACCTCTTAGCACTTATGGAGGACGGAAGCACCGAAGCAGCCCCGCCCGCCGTTTGCAGTTGCACCGAAAAATGCGAAGCCGGAAAGGTAAATGTGAGCTGCCCCGTCTGCAAGGACAACATGACCGCTTGCAGCGGCAAGGAAGCAGAGCCGGAAACCGAGGAACCGCCGGAGCTGCCCAAAGAGAAAGGCAATGCGGGCGGGCTTGTGCTTTTCCTTGTCGTGGCACTTCTTGGCGGCGGGGGCGCGTTCTATTATTTTAAGTTTATGAAGCCGAAGCAAAACGTCAAGGGCGGCACCGACCTTGAAGATTTCGATTTTGACGACTACGACGAGGACGAGCCGGACGAGGGGGACGGGCTTTCTGATGAAGAACAGGAGGACGAGGAAGCATGACCCTGTTTACCGACAATCCCTTTGAAAAGATGATGATACAAAGACCGGGCGGGCGGCGTGACAATGCGCCGCCCGTTCCCCATTCCCCGGCTTGCGCTTCCTGTCCGTACAAAGGGCAGCTCCCTTGTGTGGGCTACTGTCTGAAACAGGTACAGGAGAAAAAGGCAAGTGAGCCGGAACGCTGAAAATGGACTTTTAATTTTCGTTTGCAACATCTATGAGATTTTCGTAATGCAAAAGTGTTATGTTATTTTCATTTTGCAGTTGGAGCTTTCTATCACGAATATTCTCAAAATCTTTACGGAGTCCGGCTATCACAGCATAGTAGATTTGATAAGGGCAATATTTGTATAATTGTCTGGGTAACTTTGTATTGGAGAATGAGTGCTTTTCCAATTCTGCTACAATTACATTCCAATTTGCAGCAATATACATTTGCCAATCCCTAACCTGTTCAATCCCTTTATTGATTACTTCCCCGAAACGAGTACCTTTTTCTTTTGTTATCCGCCCGTTGGGAGCTTCTAATTCCACAAAGACAAATTGATAACCGTCTGAACTATTACCTATGAGCAGATAATCAGCCACATAAGCCGACCCGATTTTGAACTCTGGAAAGATATAATTATCGTCATGGTGTCCTGTTCTGTAATAATGCCGTAATAAGCCAAACAAATAATTCCATGCACGATTAGAAGCTATCCAATTTAGTATAGCTCTTTCTGTTGTATCGGAAGAAGTAATCAGTTGATAAAACTCTTTTGTCGTATCATATATAGGTGTGAACCTTGAATAATGGTTGTTGGGAAATAGCGAAGTAGCACACTCAATAAAGTAATCCATTTCTTTGTTTTTACCGCGCCTGTAATGCCCGCCACGTTTTTTATTCATTGCTTCTTCCTGTTCATCAGTAGGAGCAAAAACATCGAAAGTATGTATTGATTTCATATTGTCACCTGTTTCTTATAGTAATGCTTAAAGTATAAACCAATTTCAAACCTAAAACAACCGAAAGGAGAACAGAAAATGAAACTGATTATTGCAGAAAAGCCGAGCGTGGCGCAGACTATCGCCGCCGCGCTTGGCGTTAAGGAAAAGAAAGACGGATATATCGAGGGCGGCGGCTACCTCATTTCATGGTGCGTCGGGCATTTGGTACAGCTTGCGGAAGCTGCCGCCTACGGGGAGCAATATAAAAAATGGAGTTTTGAGAGCTTACCCATTCTGCCGGAGGAATGGCAGTACGCCGTTGACCCGGACAAGGGGAAGCAATTCAAAACCCTAAAAGAGCTTATGCACCGCGCCGACGTTTCCGAAGTGGTAAATGCGTGTGACGCGGGGCGCGAGGGTGTAGCCTGCCACGCAAAACGCAAAAAACTGACACGCAAAACGAAAAAAACGCTCCTGAACACCACGTTCAAGAGCGTTTTTTGCTACCTATAAACGGCATTTCACCGCTGTTTTTACCCGTTCAATTTCTTGTCAATACTGGCAATATGCTTCAAGATCTGCCCCAGCATATCAGTGTCCTTCCCAGTGTCCAAAGTGTCCTTCCCAGTGTCCGCCGCCGGAGTAGTTGTTGCATTTTTCGCAAATCCATTCAACCCAGCAGCCTTGATAATCGCCGGATAATCCCGATACGCATAGTCCAGATCCACATCGCCAACAATGCCGGAAACGCATCCCTTCCAACTGTACTGCCACAGCCCGTAATTCCCGGTATAATTGGTCTGGGACACCCCAACATGAGAGAGAAACACGTCATACCGTTTTTTTACGTTATCCCCGATACAGCTTTCCAGAGCCGACTTGAACGTATAGATCGCCGCATAGTAACCTGCCTTTTCCAACACTCCACAAAACGCCTGACAAAGTGCATCTGCATTTTGCAGGCTTTCTTTTTCCTCAATGTCAAATGCAACTGGATACTCGAACTGTTTTCCAGCCAGAGCAGACAGGCACACAGCAGTCTCCTGCTCCGCTTCTGCGGCAGTTTTGGCATAACTGTACCAGTATGCCCCGACAGGGATTCCAAGCCGCTTGCACTCGCTGTAGTTCCGTGCAAACTGCACATCGATCTGGCTGGATTCTTTTCCGAAACCAGCCCGTAAAATCGCAAACTCCACCTGTCCCGACGCTTTGACCTTGTCCCAGTCGATCACGCCTTGATGTTTGGAAACGTCAATGCCCTTTGCCGCCGCTTTCCGGCTGTCCTTGCTGTCTTTGGCGATGCCGAAATAGCGGTAGAAATCGCTTGTCACCGTGTTTGTGCCTTTGGTTTCATCACCATACCATTTTGCCCCTATTCGCACATCCAGATGCACCGCCGTATAAGCACTGGTGATGTTGGCAATGCCGCCGAAGCCCAGATCCTGAGCCTTGCAGCACACCTTCTTTGCGGAAATGATACTGCCAGACTTGTCATAGCACACCACGTCCGCCGCCGTGCCTTTGGTGTGCTGTCCTGCTCCGTTGCCGCCAACTGCCTTGTCGTGTGCTGCACAGCGGTAGCCGCTGTTGACGATGATCTTGCCGCAGTCCAGTGCCGTGTACAGCTGTTCCAGCATTGAAATCAGCTGTTCCGATACTTGAAACGTGTGCGGAGAACTGCACTTGCAGCGGAATTCTCTGGCACAAAAATGTGCCGAAAGCCGTGGATTTTCCTCATACGAATATGTTGCCATTTTCTCAGCTCCTGAACTGCTTGAAGATCTGATTTGCTCCCGTTGCTGCCAGTCCGGACACAATGCCGACCGCTGTTGCCGAAAGTATGTCCTGCACCGGGAAATCCGGCATCCAAAATAATGCCGCAATCCCCAGAATACCGCCGGAAATGCCGCAGATCACCGGAATCCATTTGTTGTCCAGAGAAGTGACCTTCACAACCTCCGCCGCCAGATAGCAGATGACTGTGATTGCTGCGACTGCTGTAATACCCAAAACTTCCATCATGTTTCCTCCGTTCCTGTTGCTGCTTCATAGTCGCCGGAAAGCAAAACCAGCATTTCCGGTGTGAGATTCCCAGAAGCAAAGATTTGATACTGTCCATTTTCCAATTGTGCCGCTTGAATCGCCGCATCGCCCCAGCTGCTTCGCCGGATCGCTTTGCCGCTTTTCAGCTGCTCAACTGCCTCGATCAGATTCATAAAATAACCTCCTTAAATCGCTGTAATCGACCGAATCAGCGGATGACTGTTGTTGCTCCGTCCGACCCATGCCAGATAATATGTGCCTGTTGTGACACCTTCGCAGGGTGTCAGCGTGGTGATATAGTCCGTGCTGTACAGCCACTGCAAGGACAGGTCAATATAGCTGCCCTCTGTCTGTGCCTTGCTGAGAATGTCCTCTGCTGTACCGCTGTCCGACTGTACCAGCCGCAAAACGCCGACCTCTGTGCTGCTTGCCAGAAACCGCATGGCGATCTGGGTCGCTGCGGACGCTGTCAGCGGCACCGTAGAACAGGTAAAGCAACTGTAATCCCACCCGAAAATGGAAGTGGAATAGTTCAGTGCGTACTCGTTCTTGGAACTACAGAAGTCCGGATACTGTGCCACGAAGTCCTCCAGACTGTAGATCGTGCCGTTGTAGAGCAGGCTCACCTTTTCCCGGTGGTCTGCGTCAAACAGAACTGTCTTTTCGGCAGAGCCGCTGGGCAGCAGAGAAACCTTGTACACCAACCGATTCAGCTTTTCATCTGCCGTTGCAACGATGCCACGGGAAACAAGATGCCCTGCCAGCAGGTCACGCTGGTGGTTGATCTCTGCGATGTACTGTGCAATGGTTGCCACTATTCCGTCACCTCCACAATGTCCGCCAGTGCCGTGGCAATGTCGCCCAGAGAATCCTCTAACGCTGTGATCCTCGCCGGAAACTTGGCACTCAGATTCTCATAATCTGCCGGGCTGATGCGATTCAGCGTTTCCAGATTGTTGTGAAAGTGCCTGGTGGAGAGCAGCTGTGCCCACTCTGTTTCGCTGATCTTGTCCAGCGTTGCCTTGTTGTCGTGGGTGTGTGCAGATTCTTCCAGATGTGTGATGGACAGCGACAATTCTTGCACCTTTTCGTCCACATAAACCGTCTTTGCGTATGGGGTGAGGTCTACCGCCGCACCCTCTGTCATTGTTACCGTAGTTGTCCCGTTGGCATCTGTGATGGTGATGGTCACCGCACTGCCGTCTTTCGCCACAGCAGCAATGGGGGAAAAACCGTCTTTTCCGTCTGCTCCAGTATCGCCTTTTTCTCCTGGTGTACCTGGTTCACCTTTTTCACCACGTTCACCTTGCTCTCCTGGGTCACCCTTTTCGCCCTTTAGCGATGCCAGCCACTCAGATTCAGAACCGCTGTAGCCATGCTCTACCGCAAGGAGATAGGCGGATTTTCCGTCTGCACCGTCTTTTCCAGGCTCTCCAGGTTCTCCTTTTTCTCCTGGATCTCCCTTTTCACCAGATTCGCCCTTTTCGCCTGGTTCACCTTTTTCACCACGTTCGCCCTGTTCTCCCGTGTCACCCTTTTCACCCTTTGCACCGTCTGCACCACGTACCGGCTCGCCGCTGTCTGCATATGCACCGGTATCTGCATCATACAGCCACCATGTGCCGTTCTGAATAATGGGCAGCTGTACAGAAATCGTTCTGGTTTCCTTCAGGATCCGTTCCATTTCTTTCAGTGCTTCCTCGATAGCGTCCACACCGCCGCTGTATTCCTCCAATACAGAGGCTTTCACCTGCATGGGCGTAACGGTGTATTTCAGAATGCGGTCGCTGTTGTCATAGCAGACGATCTCCAACGCCAGCATACCGGAAACCGCAGTAAATGCCGGAGAAACATTCCACGTCAGCCGGATCTCTGTGTCCGTGACCTCCTGCGAAAGGGTTTCCAGAGCCAGATTTCCGGCACTGTTGACACCACGCATCACAAACAGACAGCCGGACAGATCGGTTCCCTGATAAAACCGTTCCACGGAAAAGACGAGCTTGTCCGCATACTTTTCGCCAGCAGTCAGCAGATGTGCCACATGGCTGGTGTCAATGAATTTTTTGTTTGCCTGCAAGATCATGCCTTATCCTCCCAGTTTCTTGACTCGTTTTTCCAATGCTCTGCAACGGTTTCGTGCCTCTTTCCGCACTTTGTCACCCTTGGAAGACCGGATGCAGTCCGCCATCACACGGCTGTCCTCGCCGCCGCAGGAAAGCTTTGTCCCACCGCGAAATGTCCACTCTGTGGCAGTGATGGTGCTGTCATAGGTCGTAGAAACAGATTCATGCAGATCCCGATAGGTGAGCTTGATTTTCTGTCCCAGCTGAAACCGTTTTGTGCTGTGTACCGTGCAGGAAAACGGACGCACCGCATACGAATTCTTGGAAATAGCCGGATATCGTGCAAGCCACATGGAATGGGCAATGGTGTTCAAGCTATAGTTGTTGACGAAAACAAAATCCTTTGCGAAACCGTCCAAAAACGGATTGGCTTCGACCAGAAACCGTTGAAAAGAGCTGGTGCTGTAATCCGGTGCACTATGAGTCGTCGCTGCCCATGCAGATTTTTCATCCTCTAATTCCACACGGGCATCTGCACGCAGCATATGAATCTCATAATCTGCCACTTCACAGGAATCATATTCGATCTCTGACATTCCAACGCTGACATCTCCGTAATAGCTGCTCCCGAATTGTCCCAACTCCAAAGCACCATCTTCCGGTCTGGCAGTAATGAATCCGAACGCCAACTCAGACAGATAACGGAAAAAATCCCGTGGACAGTCCGAATCACTGTTGCTGTTTTCCGCACTCAGATAAAACTTTGCCGGATATATGGTCTGTGACCATTTTCCGTTGATTTTCGCATAAATTCGGTCGTTACAGTATCTGCCATAGGTTTCCCGTCTTGCCTTGTCATACGGTTTCCATGTCAGCATTGCTCTTACACCGGTCTGAGAAAAAATAAAGGTATTTGTGCAGTCAGTCAGATATTGCAGCCAACCGCCGTACTCTGTTCCGTTCTCGTCCCACTGGTCAATGCCGATCCCGATATTTTGCCACTTGTCCGCAAGCACCTTTCCCACCGCTTTCGCAGCAGTTTCTGCGGTATCATTGTAACTGGACGTATCCAGCCAACCTACCGCATCTTGTGCGTTGATAGAAAATATCTCGCCCATACGGGTGGCATCGGTGACCCAGAACGTCCCCACACTGTACCAGTCCGATTCTGTGCCGTATTTGGAAAACACCTGTAATTTTGCTCCACGCACCTGAAATGTGGTCATTCCCGTGATCTTTGCCTGCATGGAGAAGGTCGCTGCATACACGCCGCCGATCTCAAAAGTGCCGTCTGCACAGCACTGCCGCTTGCAGCTGGCAGAAATGATGCTGGATTCCGTCAGCGTGGTGACCAGAGCATAGTTGCGTGCAGTATAGTCATACTTGTATACTTTCACTTGAATAGATTCTGCAATGGTCATTTCTCGTCCTCCTGAAAATTCGGTGCATAGATCCGCAGGCGATAAATGCGGTCAATATCACCGCACTGCATCCGCACATAGGCGTTTGTCACTGCCCCAGTGATTCCGATCCCAATGACGCTGCCGATCCAATTTCCGCTGGAATCTTGAAAATACGCCGTCAGATCTCTTTCCGCATTTGGATACCCATTGACACCGTATATCAAAATTTTTGGCGAAGCCGCTTGCAGCAAATTTGCACCGACATAGAAGTGCAAATAGATCACGTCTGTGTTTTCGGTCGTATAGTCCGGCAGTTGTACAGACCCGTCCGCCAGACGCTTTCCTCTGTTGGAAGGCAGATATACATATGGCAGAAACGGTGTCCCATTGCCGTCCTGTACGATTTCCACACCAGAAAAAGAGATATTGCCATCGCTGAAAAGCGGGGCAAAATACGGGATCTCACCAAATTTCTCCTGACCAAGCTGCCGGATTGCCGAAAAAGATACTCGATAGATCTCACGACTGACAGAAATCGTGGTCACAGAAACGTTTCCGGACAGGATCAAACAATCTCCCAGATGCTGGTCAAATGGAACAATTGCTCCTGTTTGTGCCGGATAAACTGCACCGTCCAGATACAGTACACCACGTTGGAGTACATTCATCAGATTGGACAATGCGTTATTTCCATACACTTCGAATGACAGAGGAACGGTTCTCACCAACGCCAGAACTGGATAATAGATCTGTGTTCCGGCGGCACTTTGAAATCGTTTTCCCAATGGTTCCGCAGTCATATCTTCATTGACCAGCTGCCGCATATTGGCAGCACAAGACCATGTGCCGCTCGGCGACTTCGACCAGATATTCACAAGTCTCATAATGTTTCTCCTCCGCTCCGTGCATTGGCGATCTGAGCCGCCTTGACTACCACAGTTTCCAGCTGTGTACCGCCGATGTTTACTGGAATGATAATATCACCGCTTGGCTGCGGCTGCCGGTATTCTTCCGCAGCGGTTTTCGCCGGCGAATCGTACTGTACCGCCGGAACTGCCGTCCCGATGCCAGAATAGCCCTGCATCTGTACCGCAGAATCCAGCTGCATTTGCAGCCGGTCGGTGTCCACCTTGTCCATCATGGCATCCAGCGAACGGTTCAGATCATCGGCAGTGTCGCCTGTGGTGTCTTCCATGCCTACAGCAACGCCGGGCAGCAGAAACTTACCGATGGTGTCACGCATCAGCTTTGACGGGGAATGAATGCCGAAAAAGTCCTTGAAACCGCTCCACAGGCTGTCGCAGACATCGCCGACCGTGTCCAATAAACCGCCGATACCGTCGATCAGACCATTTCCGATGCCTTTCAGGATGTCAATACCCAGTTGCAGCCAGTCCACACCAGTAAGGGCATCCCAAATCGCACCCCATATTTTCGGGATCGCTTTCAAAAGATCTGGGATCGCTTTGATGAGTCCGGTGGAAAGCCCATACATCAGCTTGATTGCCGCCTCAATGATCATGGGTAAATTGTCGATCAGCCCCTCAAACAATGCCGTCACGATCTGAATCGCTGCATCGATCAGAGCCGGCAGCTGCTCAATTAGCCCATTGACAATGGCAAAGATCATATCAATTGCCGCTTCGATCAATTGCGGCAGATTGTCCAGAATGCCATTGACTAACGCCATAATGATCTGAATGGCTGCATCGATCAGAAGAGGAAGATTCTGGATTATCATATCTGCAAGTGTCATGATAATCATAATGACCGCTGTCAGAATCGTGCTGACATTGTCCATCAGACCGCCCACCAGAGCATTCAGGATCTCGATGGCTGCCACGATCAGTGTGGGCAGGTTCTCCACGATCACATTGACAATGGCTAGAATGATCTGGGGCACATATTCCATCAGTGCCACCAATCCCTCAGATAAGCCATTGATCAGTGTGGTGATGAGCTGCACCGCAATAGGCAGCAGATTCGGCAATGCCTGTTCGATCGCTGTAATAATGCCGTTTAAGAGTGTCTGTCCTGCCTCCAGCAATGCACTGGCATTTTCTGCAATGCCCTGAACGATGCTGTTCAGGATTTCCGTTCCGGCACTGAGAATGCCAGGCAGGTTTTTCTGGATACCGGAAAGAAATTCGCCTAGTATCTTCTTACCGGCTTCCACCATACCGCTGGATCTGCTGCCGATGGAGTCGATCACACTGTTGATGCTTTCAAATAGTCCGTCAAAGATTCCTGCGGCATCGCCGCCGTTCATCACATTGATGATACCGGAAATGGCATCTGCTGCTCCAGCAGACAGTGTGGACTTCATGTCCAGAGAGAAACCGCTGACAGTGCGTTTCAGTCCCTCTACCGCACTGCCGATGTCGTCATATTTGACCTCGTTGATCTGTCCCAGTGCGTCATATGCCACGCCGGACGCATCTTCCATATTTGCCAGCATGGGCAATAGGTTTGCCTGTAAGTCCTCAAATTGTGTGCCAAACAGGTCAATGGCAGCCTGATTCTTTGCCACAGGGTCGGCAATGCTGTCCAGAGCCTGCACCGTCTGGAAAAATGCTTCCTGTGCCGTGTCACCGCCAGCCGCAAAACGCTGTGCCATATCATCGGCATTCATGCCGATCATGGCAAAGCCCTCTGCCGTGGAATCACTGCCGTCCTTGCAGCGGATATTGAACTCCTTGACCGCATCGCCCACCTTGTCGATAGAGAACGCTCCGGATTCCGCACCGGAGATCAGGCTTTGGGTGAACTGTTCTGCGGACAGCCCCAACGCCGCATACTGCGTGGAATACTCGTTGAGGGTGTCCAGCAGGTCGCCGTTCTGATCTGCACCATTCTGTGCTCCCACGGCAATGAGATTGTACGCCTCCTCGGCACTGATCCCGAAGTTGTTCATGAGTGCCGATGCAGCACGGGTGCTTTCGTTGACTTCATAGCCGAACGTGTCGCTCAGTGCCATAGCACCCTCTGTGGCAGACTGCAATTCTTCGCCCATCAGTCCGGTCTGCTTCGTGACTTCTGCCACGGCATTGGCAGCATCTTCATAGGAATCCCCGAAGTTGTTGCCATAAACGTCCTTGACCACATCACGCAGCCCTTCCAGCTCCGCACCGGTCGCTCCGGTCGAGGCGGACATCTGATTGATCGCCTTGTTGAATTCGTCACCGGAAGAAACCATATCGCCAAATGCAGACAGGGCTTTCTTGCCCAGATCGGACAGCAGATTGCCCATTGCCACAGATGCCGCAGAGATCGTGCCTTTCATGCCTTCGACCTTTTGGTCAAAGCCGCTGGTATCCCCGTCGATCGGGACTTTGATGCTTTCCTCCGCCATATTGTTTCACCACCTCCAAAAAAACGGCACTCCTACCCATGGTAAAAGTGCCGATTATTGTCCCTGAAATGCAAATCGATTTCTGCAATTGCCTCCCTTGAAAAGGGAGGTGGCACGCAGTGCCGGAGGGATCACTACTCTTTTCCTACCCGAAAAACGCACCGCACTGATAGCCGTCCAGTTCCGGCTGGGGAATGCGGATACGGTCTTGTATCTTCCGGATCCTTCGCCGTTCATTCTTGTCCTTGACCTCTGCCAGATTCACGCTGCGGTATCCCATACGCTGCTTGATCGGCGTTTCGTCCGGCAGTGCATCAAACAGCCCCAGAAACAGATGCCAGTGCATCTGCTCCACCTGCTGCAAGTCCATGTGATAGACCGACAGAAACGCCGCATATACATAGGCAGCGTCATACTGCCATGACAGCACACGGTCTGTGGTCTTTCGTCCGGAATCGCTCTGCCGCTGCTGCGGCTGCTCCTCCGAACGTGTCGCAAACCCGATGAGAGCCTCCAGAGCTTCTTCCAGACAGGCAGCCGGCGGCTTGTCCATGTACCATTCCAGCATCAGCAGCAGCTTGTCCCGTCTGGAAATGCTGTCGTCCTCCTGCATATCGTAGAACCGCAGCCAGTCCCGAAAGTCGGTGTAGATCCGGTACGCCTTGCCGTCTACTGTCACCGTGTCCGGCAGGGCATCATACAGCAGATTCATCGTCTGCCGCCTTTGGGCAGATATTTCTTTTGCAGCTGTCTTTGTGCTTCCTGTGCCTGTGCCGCCTGTTTTGCCACAAAGGTCAGAAATTCGCCGTACACTACGGTATACTGCCGTGCATTGTCCGAAATCCCGGCAAAGATCTGCTCCGCCGTGCCATCGCCGAACAGGGTGTCATACAGCGTGCGAAACGCCTTGCAGTACGCACGGATATATGCCGCAGTACCGCCGGACTTGTCCGCCGGCATATTCTGCTCCAGCTGTGCCAGAGCAGCCTCATACTTTTCTACGGTATCCGCATCCTCAATATCCAGCGGCAATTCCAGCCCGTGGATATGCCAGATCGTCAGATCATCTTTCATCATTCATTCCTCCTCACGAAGCACTGCACTTGATCGTATAGGTATTCGACCCCAACGCACCATTTGTGACAGTCACATAGATATAGTCGCCCTCTTTCACGGTAAATGCCACACCGCTGTTGGTGATGGAAGAAGACTTTCCATTGCAGGACGCTGTGATGCTGAATGTGCCGCTTTCCGCCGTTGCATACACATTCAGACTGCCAGTCTTGCTGACGGTATACTCTGTCACATCTGCCTTGAATGCTGGTTTCAGCAGATTTTCACTGCCAGAAGAAACTGACAGGGTTTTCAATACCGGCTTGGTGTTGGTAGAAAGGGTGATCGTCTGAAAATCATCGGTGCTGAATACCGTAACATCTTCCATTTCGCCCCGTGTCTTGAAGTTGCCGGAATAGGTCATGCAGTCTGTGGTATCGCCGTCAGCGTCCGGAATGACTGCATAGTCACGCATCTTTGCCGATGCCGAATAAATACCACTGCCGCCCAACTGTGCCGTGGTCATGTCCACACTGATGATCGAACGCACTGCGTCCTGTCCCAGCAGTTCGTTTTCGTGGATGTCGATGATGTCGTCGGTCACCGGATGCTTTTTGTAGCGATCCAGTGCATAGGCAATGGCAGTGTTATAGGCGGTAATATCCGTTCGTTTGAAATCCTCGTCCACATACTGCCGCTCATATTCTGTGGGATTCTTGGACGTAGAAAGACTAGTGAAGCCTTCCATGCGTGTATAGACGCTCTGTCCCGGCACATGATAAAAAGCCACCTTGCCGGTACGCAGCACAAGGTCTGCGTTTTTCAAATTCTTACCCATGTGTAAAATACCTCCTGTCCTGATAATACATCAGTCGTAATTGGATCTGATAGCGAGCCGTATCATCGCCGGTGTCATAGGCATAGCCGCTGGAAACAATGTCCATGCGATAGGGTGTCCGATAGTCGCCCAGTTCCGGAAAGATACCCTGCCAGTTGTTCCGCTCGATCCAGTCCGCAAAGTCCTCGTAGAAACCGGAATTGGCGAGATTCTCCAGCACCTTTGTGCCGTACTTCTCACGGCTGGCAAAGACGAACAGAAACTGCCGCCTGTCGCTGCCGTCCGTGTATTTCTGCACCACTGGTGCGCATGGTGTAGTGTCCACCGTGTAGCCGATGGTGTCCGCTTCCAGCTGGTCTACCCCTAAGATCGCTCCGTCATGGAGCAGCGGACAGCCGGCAATGTACTCTCGTATCGCCGAAATGATCGCCATTCTATCACCCCTTTGCAAGGATACGGGCGTTTTTCAGAATGAGCTTGCCATGGTCTGCCCATGCCCGTAACGCCCACTTTTTCCCACGCAGACCACGGGAAACACCGGCATACCACTGTACGGCTGCATAGGGCGTTTTCCATAGCAGATACCCGTCTTCCGGCTTGCTGTGGGAGATGCCGGAATCCCGGAGCATACCGGTGTCAAACGGCACATAGGGGTCACATTTCCGCAGCAGCTCATTGCCCACAAATTCCTGTGCCTGCTGTTTCAGTGCCGCCGATCTTGCGTGTAGCTGCTTGGTATTGAAATTGATCTTTACTTTTAGGATCATACCGCCGTCACCTCGATGTGCTGCACACCGGCAGAACCATAGCGAAAATCTTTCACTTCCATGACCGTCCGGCATTCCTCCGGCGGTTCTGCGGCGGTGCATCTGCCGCAGAAGATCCGGTCGCTCCGTTTCGGCACATAGCCGGAAACCGCTGCCGCCGGAATGATACACAGCACGCTGTCCTGCTGTTTCATCGACGTACCGCTCTGGCTCTGCCCTTTCATGTCCTCCCAGTAAACCGCAGGGAAGAAGTGCCGCACATACGCCTCCATACGGTCTTTTCCCACCGTTTTCTCAAACACCGTGCAGCCAATCTTATTCGTGTACATCAAAAAATTCCTTTCATCTTAGGCTGACTGAGGAGTTTCACACCCCTCGATACATCAGCCCCGAACCGCCCAGATACCGGATACAGATGCTCCGGAGATAGTCCTGCAAGCCGGCAGTATCGCCGTTTAGCAGGGCAGAGATGCTTTCCGTGGGCGTGGCGTAGCTGACACTGTACGCTCCGATGGTCTCCGCCGTTTTCAGACCGCTGCCCTCTGCACCGCCTGTGCCGTATGCCTGATAGGTGACGATCGCTTCCGCCAGTGCACAGCAGCACCGCCGGACACGGTCTTCCCATGGCTGCGGCACACCGTCCAGCAGCCGCCCGAATGTCACCATGTCCAGATACTCGCTTGCCCGTTCTGCCGCCCGACCGAATGCGGTCGGATCCCGTATCATACCGCCAAGATAAAAATCCTGGTAGTATGGAAAATCAGCATATGCCATGCCTTACGCCTCCACTCTCTTGACATAGACCGTCTGCGGCTTGGAAATACCGATGCCGTAGACCTTTCTGCCCTGTACCGCAGAAGAACCGATATACTCGTTGGTCAGATTCTTGATAGCGACCGGAACAGACCACTCCTGCACACGGTGGCACCAGTTCGGGTGACCGCAGATGAATTCCGTGGTAGTTTTCTTGCCGCCCACCAGAGCGGTGTCCTCAAACATGGTGTTGTTGGTCTCGAATACGTTGTATCCGGCAATTCTGCCCACCACGCCGGACTGCACCAGTTCCTGGGACAGGTCGCCCTGCTTGACGAAACGGTCGTCTGTCAGCAGCACTTCCATGAATTCCGGCGATGCCAGCAGCCAGCGTTTGCCGTCGTTGGGAACACCCAGACGGGACTGCACACGCTTTGCCGCCAGCACCTGCTTGTATGCCGTGCTTTCGGTGCAGGCAGTCTTGGACGCTGCCACCGTAATGCCGGTGGTTTCCTCCAGAGCACGGATAGATCTGGTGTCCATAGACAGCCCCAGAGAATAACCGGCACTGTCCAGACGTTCTGCGGTGATGCCGTCCGGTACGCTCTCCGCATCAAAGCCGTCGATCATCTCGTTGACCGCCTCGTCAATGTCGATGTTGATGTCAAAATAGGTGGTAGAGCCGGCAGAGATCGCAGCACCTGTCTGCTTGTCATACTTCTTGACCTCTACCTCGGTATCACGCACCGGCACCTTGACCTTGCCTGCCTTGGGATTTCCCTCGTAACGAGGATTGAAGATCAGATTGTCCTTGGTGACCAGCGTATACCGCAGCTTCTCGTCCACCAGTGTCGAATATCGTTCCTGTGCAATATGTGCCATAACTTTTCCTCCATAAATAAAAATAACTTACCTGATAGGCTCTCCTGAAAGGACACCCGTAGGGCGTGCCTTGTGCTGAGCTGGCAGTGCGTAGCACTGACTGAGGGGTCAGGACTTCTTCAAACTCGGATTCATGCCATAAAATGCGGCTTCCACGCCGTTCATGGCACTGGGCAGATTGCCGGAAGTGGGAACAGCGGCACGTTCTCCCGGATTCGGGGCGAATGCGTCTGCATGGGCAGTGCGGAACTGCTGCACCACATCGTCCGCCCCGATCAGCTTGTCGCCGTCAAATTTCAGTTCCTTGGAAGTCAGCAGGTCGGTGACATACTTCTCGTACACGTCATTTTTCAGCTGCAATCCCTTGACATACTGGGACAGCTTGGTGCGGTACTCAAATGCGGCACGGTCTGCCTCGGACTGTTCCAGCTTCTGCTTGTAGTCCTCCACGCTCGCCTTGATGCCGTCAATGTCCATGTCCTTGTAGGACTGAATGGTCTTGCTGGCTTCGTCCAGCTGCGTCTGCACGGCGGCGGCAGCGTCCTGCTCCGCCTTGATGTCTGCGGCATAGGCTTCCGTGATCTTCTGCACGGTGTCCTTGTCGGTGATGCCGATGCCTTCCAGAAATTTCTCATCGATCATAGGGATAACTCCTTTTCAAAAAATGTATGAAAAAAGCACCTCGTCTGAGATGCTCATTTCGCTGTAAAAAAACTATGGTAGTCTATTTGACAATGCACCAATCTTCTGCCAGCATATCGGTCTGACTGGCAAGCCAGCCGATACAGAATCGATTGTCTGCGGTTTTCATGACAATGCTGTCCGTAAACGGATAACTTCCGTCACCGATTTCCTGCGTCAGTAATTTGCCGTCAGCAAGATACAGGTACATTCCTTTGCCGTTCCAGCCGGTTCTGGCAACTTTCTTTCCGGCTTTCAGTGCTTCCAATGCACCGCCGAATGTCATTTCTTTCATAGATTCTCCTTTCGGGCATAGAAAAAAGCACCTCGGGTGAGATGCTTTTTGTTATATTTGGTTTTGCATCTCAAAAAACGTGCTATTTTGAGGTGCTTTCATCATTCTTGTGCTTTTCTACGAATTCCTTTTTGAACTTCTCGAATTCTGCTTCTAGTTCTTCGATAGTGTTCTCAGAGCATATTCGTCTAATTTCATTCATATCAACATCTTTTTCTTTGATATCAACATCATCCATCTGATTTCATCTCCTTAAATTTGAATTTATAAAATTCTTGCAAATCTAGGAGTGCGTTTACCTGTGCTTGGAATTCGCTATCTCCTTTTTCGGCATGTAGACTGATTCTCTTATTATACACCGCTTCATCGATAATAAATATTGGTGCTGTATATTCAAATACCGTACCGTCATGTCCAATTGTATAGCCCTTTTGATACCCGTTTTTCAATGCGGCATTCAAATCACCAGCACTGGGCGGCATACCAAGTGGGTGGTTATGGAACGAAACGATTTCATCTTTTTCAGATTCTTGCAACGCTCTGCGGATTTCTTCCGTATAGTCCGGCGTTCCGGCTTGCGTTCCTGTTGTTGAAGAATACCATTTCTTCGTTCTGGTATTGTAGAAGTACAGGTCTTCACCGTTTGTGCCGGAACGATGGTTCAGCATTTTCTTAGCAACCTGATAATACTGCCGCTGTACCTTTTTATCTGAATCCATGGAATCGAACTTGCTCCTGAACTCTCTGCTTTTTACCAGATCTTTTGGAACAGCATAATCCGAAGAACTTTGCATTCGTTCCTGTTCTTTTATTATACCACCGTCACCGCCAGAAGTCAATTCTTTTTTGCCATTCTGAACTCGTTTCGCCGCCTGCACCGCCTTCTGTGAAACACTCCGCCCGAATCCATTGACCTGTGACCGGAACGTATCGTTCCGCCGTCCGGTCTGGCGGCAGAAGTCTTTCAGCGTTTTTTCCGCATCTTTCAAACGCACAGAAACCGCTGCAAAATCATCGTTCAAACCCTGTTTTAACACCGGATCATCGGTGTTCTTTGCCGCTTCGTCCAATGCCGCCGCACGCCGCTTTAGTGCTCTGACCTTCCGCTCGCCTTTCCGCTGCATCTGGCTGATCTCATACTCTGTGTACTTCTCGCCGTTGTAAGAAATGCTCTTTTCGTCCAGCCTGGCGATCTCCTCCGGTGTGTAGTTCGGCGTGGACAGTCCCGGATAGTACGGATGCCAGTTGTGCCGGCAGTTCCAGCCTTTGAACCCTCTGCCGTCCCCATAGCCGATCTCTTCCAGCGTAAACACTTTCAGCCCGTCAATGACCTTTCGTGTCCGCTTGCCGCTTATCACCACAAGCTGCCCCTGCCATCTGGCGTGCTCTGGTCTGGCTCCGCCGTGTGCCGTCAGTTCCATGTACTGACAGCCCGAATCCTCCGCACGTTTCTTTGCCACTGCCGCCGCAGTCTGTCCCACGCCCGTCAGCACACACCGCCGCACCGCAACATCAATACGGTCACGGTGTCCGGTGGGATAGGTCACATATGCTCCGCCGTCCGCCAGATTTCGCACCGCCATGCGTATGGCATCCTGATAGCTGAACGCTCCGGAGGACAGCTGCATATACGCCCGGTCACAGGCTTGCAGGAAGGCAGTCTGCGTGGTATTCGCCGTGGTGCTGACCAGATTCCGCATGGTTCCCAGTGTCTTCCGGTATCCGGCATCCAGCACCTGCTTCATGCCGCCGTCCTGCCGGATGTCCACCGGAACTTCTCCGGCAGCCTCGTGGGTGTCGTTGTCGATGTCCACCGTCTTCACGCCGGCATCTTCAAATAACGCCCGGACTTGTGCCACGCTGGCATCTGTCCGGTCTGCGATCATCTGCAAAATATCCTCGTACAGGATTCCGGCAGATTGCAGCACCTCCGCCTGATACGCCGTGCTTTCTGACACAAAGCCCATTTTCAGCATACGCCGCACCATGTCCGCCACAATATCGTCCTCCAGCTGCTGATATAGCCCCAGCAGCTGAGAAACGTCTGGCTCATAGTCCACCACAACACCTCCTCACACATAACTTCAAATAAGCCTCCCCTGAAAAGGGAGGGGAACCGCCGTCAGGCGGTGGTGGGGTTTTGAACCTTGTACTGACAGAGGGGTTTTACGAGAACAACCCACCATCATCCTGCCGTTCCGGCATCATCTTCGCCGCCTTTTCCTCGGAGCAGTCGAAATACCACGCCAGAAACAGCTCCGGACGCAATAGCTTGTCCCGTACCATCTGCACACGCCGCTGATACTCTACGTCCGGATCTTCCAGCACACCGTCCCCGAAGGCAAAGGTTGCCTTGACCGGCGGACTGCTCTGATTGCGATAGTAGTCCTGATAGTATTGCATTCCATAGAGCATCTGCTCCAGAGCGTTCCGCAGGTTCTCCTGAATGTCTTTCACTCTGGAAAAGCTCCGCTGCTTGGAACTCCGCACTTCCTCTGCGGTTTTCTCCACATCGGATACTTCGGAAAGTGTGCCGTAGGAAAGCCCCACCGCATTTTCGATCCGCCGCAGGATCTGATTGAACGCATGGAAATAGGCAGTGTCCCGGACTTCCGGAGAAAAGGTATTGATAAAGGACTGTCCGTCCGTTTTCTCATAGCTGCGGAACATCCGCTCTCTGCCCTTGGGCAGTACCGGCTTGCCGTCCTTGTACCGGAACAGATCCTCGGTGGCATCAATGGCACGCTCTGAAGACTCCAGTTCCCATAAGATCCGCTCCCAGTGTTCGTCTGCGTCCCGGATAAAGTCCACGGCATCCGCAAAGACCGAAACGCCCAGCGGTGAAGTGGGGTCGATGTTGTTGGAATCCGGTGTCTGAAAAATGGCAAACAGCGGACGCTGTACGTTTTCATACACCTTTTCCGGCAATACATCCGCCCACTGCGGCACTTCGGAAAGACTGCACTCTGTGCCCAGTGTTCCCGGACTGGCAGAACAGAAACAGCGGTTCTGAATGGTATGTGTCTGCCGCATCTGGGAATAGACGTGCAGCTCCAGACGGGTGTAATAGTTCTTGCCAATAGAGATCTCTTCCGGACACACCACCGCATCGCAGGAATCGTCCGTGTAGTTCACCGGAAGATAGGCGTTCTGCGGCACAATGTCCACCGAAACGCCCTGTGCCGTGAAATAGGGTTTCAGCAGCAAGCCGCCAATGGCAAGCCCGAAGTCCATTTTCCGCCGCAGCTTCGGCAGCACACGCCTGACCGCCTGTTCCAGTTCTGCCGCATCGTGTACCGTGGCGGAAAATTCCGTCAGTGTCAGCCGTTTCAGTTCCTGTGCGATGTTCGCCGGAATGTGACAGGAACGCACACGGTTTCTTACCCAGCCGGCACGGTTCAGATATAACTCCTCCCACAGCTGCATCTGCTGTATCATGTCACCGCTGAGCAGGCATGGCACCTGCATGGCTGCGGCGATCTGTGTTGCATCGATCATAACATCACCTCCTCATCTGGCATCCGGTATTCCCGAAGTGTCCGCTGCATGGCAGTCCGGACGAAATACCGCATATCGTCCATGGCGTGGTCGTTGGTCTTGACCACCGTGTCTTTTTCCTTGGCTTGGTTGTCCCAGCAGTACAGCCCGAACTCCCGGATAATATCCGTACAGCCTTCACAGATATGAATGCGTCCGGCTTGCAGCAGCGTGGACGTGTCACGAATGCCGTCTAAGACGCTGTTGTTGGCGTTCCGTACCCGAAAGACACCATGCCGCCGGATACACTCGATAAAGCTGGCAGCCGACGGGTCTGCGATCACATACCGCACATAGGGGGCAATATCTCCGGCAAGCTGTTCCAGAGCCGCATAGTGTTCCTCGTCTGTTCGGGAATGTCCCTCTTTTCGGGCATCATAATAGTACTCCCGCAGTCGGGTGGCATAGCCGTCCGCCGACAGGTGCCATAAGCCGACAGAGGTCGGGTTCAGTGTGCCGTAGTCACAGCTGAGATAGAACTCGCCGGAATGCACGTCCGGCATGGTGTCCGGAATGACGTGCAGCAGCTTTTGAAACTGGGGATACACCAGACCGTCCGCCATGACCCACTTGCCCAGTACATACCGGTCATAGAACACACCGGAATACATCCGCTCGTACCGCTTGCGGACAGATTCGGAAAGGGCGTAGTTGTCTTCCATGGTAAAGTGCAGATGCAGCCGGTTCTTTTCACCGGCTTTCCCGTGTACGCTGTCGATCCATTCCTTGTACAGCCAGTGTTCCTCGCTGCCGTCTGGGTTACAGTTCATCCAGATCTTCGAGCCGGTGACAGAGCATCTCGCCGTTGCCTGATCCACAAAGGAACGGGGCATCAGTGCCACCTCGTCCAGCAGGACACCGGCAAGGGTGATACCCTGAATCAGTGCATAGCTGCTTTCGTCCTTGCCGCCGAAAAAATAATAGCGGTTGTGGTGTCCCTGCCATTCTACGTCCATATAGTTCTTGGACAGGTTGATCTTCGGCTGCATCACGCCTGCCATCCACTTCTGGATCGGCGTGACCACATTGCGTTTCAGACTGTCGATGGTCTTGCCGCAAAAGGCAAATGTCTCATGGTCAAAGCTCCGCATACTCCACAGCAGATAGCCAATGCTCATTGCCATGGTCTTGCCGGAACGGACAGAGCCGTCACAGATGATAGCATCATACTGCCGGAATTTCGGCATTGCCCACCAGAGCATGGCTTGTATCTGCTTGGGAGAAAAAGTCTGATAGATCATGCCAGTCCCTCCTGCAATTTCTCAAACAGATTGGTGATCTGTCCGTTGTCCTCTTCTTCGGCTGCTCCGGATGCCGCCGCCTGTAGGGTGGCGGTGATCTTGGTCTCTGCCCGGATCAGCTCCGGATTGCTTTGCAGGAACTCGTATAGCTCCATGTGCCGTTTCCGGAATTCCTCCGCCAGCTTTTTCCGCTTCTTCGGCTCCGGGGTATTCAGGTAGGCAGAGAGGAACGTCTGCAAATCGGTAAAGTCCGCTTGCGGAATGGATCTCCGCTTGTCCTCAAATTGCAGGATACCGTCCGCCAGCTGGTGGATACTCTTTTTCTTTCGGCTGTTCATTTGCAGTCACTCCTTTCAGAAAAAATGGTCAAAAAAATACGGACGCTGTACGCCCGTATATTGCGTGTATTCTTTTTGGGTGTTGTTTTTCGCAGAAAAATCTTCAAACGATTCTAAACGCCCTCTGAACGTTCTTAAACAGGGTATGCTTCGCCATTCGGAATCTTTTTGGAAAAGTTCCGTTCGGGGTTCAGGCAATACCGCACAAAGAGCTGCAAGAAGTATTGCCTTTATACCATATGCCGCACCCTGTGGGACGAATCAACCACAGCAGCGACAGGCATACTGATTTGTTTCACACACGCTCTTAAATGCCGATTACCGGCAGTGTGACCGTGTAGTCATGTCCGCAGATGGAGAGCCGTACACGGGCACGCCGCTGCCGGAGATCCAGCCGCACCACATTGTCCCAGTATTCCCGGAGCACGCCGGACAAGACCATCTTGTCCCCCTGCAATGTGGTGTAAATACGGGACGGGGCAATGGGCTTGCCGCCGTTCCAGAGCCACCGGATATATGCTTCCTCGTGGGGTTGCAGCTTGCCCAGCGTACAGCCGGACACTTTCAGAAATCCGATCACGCCGTCTGACTGTACCACGCTGTCATATTTCTGGCGGTCGATTTCCTCCTCCAGAAACAGATAGCCGGGAAAGACAGGTTCTGTGATACTGTTCCATTTCCCGTTCTTCCGGATGTCCATGGTTCGCTGCGGACAGCGTACCAGATGCCCTCTTTTCCGCAGCAGCACCGCTGCTTGCAGATCTGTGCCAGGCTTCACCTGTACCACATACATACTCATGCCTTTCCCTCCTTGGCTTTGGATTTGATAAACTTCTTGACTTCCTTGTAGAGATCCGGTCGTTCTGCCGCCATGGCTTCATAGATCAGATCCTTGAACTGCTCTGCACCGTTCTCCAGCAGATCCCGTGTCTTGGTGTCCACGTTCTTCTTGTACGCCACTGCACGGGTGAGTGCCACGGCGTTCTTGGAAAGGGTGTCAAAGTCGATCTCCGACAGCCGTTCCTCCGGCAGCTTGTTGATGGCATCCAGCATCTGATTGCAGAGCAGGCGGAGAATGCCATCTGTCATGTCCAGATCCGGATAGCGGTCGGTTTCTTCCATGATCGCCCGGAAGTTCTCCTGACTGAGCCGCAGGGCGTCCAGCGTGCTCATGAGATTTTTCGCATATTTTCCCACCGCTGCCAGAGAGATGCTCACGCCGTGGGACTGGATATAGTCCACGATCTCCCGGTAATAGGCACCGGTCTTGATCATCTCGTCTACGGTTTCTTTGACTGCCGGTTCCAGATTGTCGATCTTAGAATGCTTTCTGCGTCCCATGCAGCACCTCACACGTCAATACATTCGTCCTTGCGGACACAGGCAATGATCTTGATACCGTCCGCTGTCACCTTGGCTTCCATCTGTTCCATTGCCGTGTCTGCCAGTGTAGTGTCTGTTTTGGAATCCATGTGCCGCAGCCGGATATATCCGGATTCCGTCAGATAGTTGATACTGTCCCGGAATTCCGCCTCCGTCATGCTGGGTTCCAGTGCATAGCGGATGTCCGTCAGTGCAACAAACTTGTCACGCAGCAGATTCACGGCTTTCAAGACCATGCCGTTGTTCTTGAAAAATGCCTTCTGCCGAATTCGTTCTATCATTTCTGCCTGCTCCAATGCCGTTCCTCCTTACTTGCTGCAATAGCTGTCGATCTTGCTTTCCAGCCTTGCCATGGTGCGGATAAAATCCTCGTTCTTGGTGGTGTGTTCCTTGATGTAGTCGATGTTCTCCGACAATTTTTCCATAGATGCCTTGATCTCCCGGATCTCTGCCTTGGTGGCGTACTTGTCCGACAGCGTCAGCAGATTGTCACGCAGCTCCTGCACTGCCATTTCGTTCTTGTCATTGCGATCCATGGTGCGTTTCAGAAAATAGCCGATGATCCCAAGGATCACGGTGATCACCGTGGTGATGATAAACAGGATCAATTCCTGTGTCACTGCATTCCCTCCCCAAAAAGAAAAGTGCTATCATTACTTCTACTGTAATGATAGCACAGAAAAGAACGGTGCTGCAAATAAGGCAGATTTTTCAGGAATTTCAATGAGTTTTCGGGTTCAGAAGAACGTCATCTGGTGTGCTTCCCGGTCGGTGCTCTGGCGGTAGATGATGTCCCGGATGGTGTTCTCCGCCAGATTGAATGCGTGTGCCAGTTCCAGATAATTGGAACCGTCAAACCGGCGGAAGATCTCTGCATCTCTCAGACCGTTCATCACGGAATCCGCCTTGCTGATATAGATGCTGCTGCCGCCGTAGCTGGCGACCAGCTTCCGATAGGCTTCGATGCCGATGACCTCCGCAATTTCCAGCTGGCTGCCGTGCAGCTGTTCCATGGTCAGTTTATCCAGAGTCATGTGCTTTCGCCGCCTTTCGCTTTGCGTTTCGCAGATACCGTTTCAGTGCCTCGATCAGTTTCGCCCCGTCCGCCCGTTTGACCCAGTTCAGCGGATGACCGGGGCAGGGGTCTTCCTGCAATACCTTTCGGACGATGCCTGCCATGCGTTCGCCCACCGGCACCGCAGAGGGCGAGAGCTTTGCCAGATCGTACAGCAGCCGCCAGGCATACGCCTTTTGTCCGGCTGTCATTTTCCCCGGATACTCCGGGGATGCCGTTTTCTTTTTGGGACGCTGCTCCCGGAGCTGCCGCCGCAGCTCCGCCTCTACCGCTGCCGCCTCCGGTGGGGTGAGTTCCCGGACAGAGGTCTTGCCGCTGATACGGTAGACGATCATGTGAAACGGGTCTTCCTTGTTTCCCGATTCTACCAGCCCCAGCACAGCAGCAAGGCTGTACAGTGTCTGGGTTTGTCCTTTTGCCATATGCTTCACTTCCTCAGCCGATAATCTTTCTGGTTGTCCGGGCGTATCTCAAACGCATACCCTTTGGACATCTGAATGATCCTGCCGCCGATTGCTCCGTCAATTTGCCGCAGCTGGGGCAAAAGCCATTCCGTGGAGAGGATCGTCAGCATCTGATTTCTGGCACGATAGTCCAGTATCTCAAATGCCAGACGCACATCTGCACCGGATACCTCTGCGGTGCTGCTGGTCTTGAATAGATCATCTATGTACAGCACATCGGCTTCCTTGTATGCGGCGATCTGTGCGGCATAGCTGCCGTCCGTCAGAGCAGCTTTCAGCTGATTGGACGCTTCACGCCACACCATGTACCGTACCGAAAACCCGTTCCGGATCATGCCGCCCACAATGGCGGTGCAGATGTGTGTCTTGCCGCATCCGGTCTGACCGCCGATATAGAACCACCTGTGCCGTTCCTGTAGGTACGCTTTGGCACATTGGAGAATGTGCTGCTGGAATGGCTGCTCTGCGGTGTAGTTCTGAAATGTACAGATGCGGAGCAGGGATTCCAGACCGGATTCATGGATTCGCCGCAGGGTGTCTCTGGTTTTCATACAGCTGCACAGGCACATGACCTCATAGCCGTCCCGGATCTCTGCGATCATGCCCTTGTTGCGGCACGTTTTGCAGTCATAGCCGGTCAGCGTGCCGGACTGTGCATTGTACGCATCCACACGCATCTGCATCAGATCAGTATACGAAAGCCCCGTAGGGGTCATCGTCGGGAATGTCATCTTCTGCGGCAATGGTCTCATCCTCCCATCTTCTCTGATTCAGCCATGTGGCAGGATGCGGAATGAACTTCCAGTTCTCCTTGCCCCAGTGATAGACCTTCCGCTGCCGTTCCAGCTCCGCCAGCATCTGCTGCAATTCCGTCTCGCTGGGCTGGATCTTCTCGAACGCCCGTTTGGCTTTCTCCTTGCCCACCTTTCGGGGATACGCTGCCCAGAATTGGTCGAAGCAGCGGTTTCCGGTGCCTGTTGGTTTTCTCATGCTTCCGCCTCCTCATACAACGTGATGTCTGTGCAGTTCTGGCATAGATGCCGTTTCAAAGAACGGAAAGAACTCCAGTAGGGAGAATAGGTGTAGTAAACGCTGTAGGAAAGCACCGCCTCCCGAAAGGCTTTCTGTTCCCGTTTCAGCTTTTCCTGCTCCTTTCGGGTGAGTATACTGTGTTTGTGCTTCTGGAAGAACTTTCTGCGGATCTCACAGTCCTCCGTCAGCCATTTTCCCTGAATTTCACCGTCAACATAGACCGCAATGCACAGCTGCATCTTGTACCGCTGTGTCTGCAAAGACAGCGTGTAGCCGTCTGCCTGTAGCTTTACGATGCGGTAGGATGATTGCAGGTTCTGCTCTGCGGTTTCCCATTGTTCCTTCGTCATCGCCGCACCTCACGAAATGGTGAACCGCTTGCTCTCTGAAACCACACAGTACTGGTCATAGAGGGACTGGTGTGTCTCCTGAAATGCACGGCTGTCGAACCGGCTGCTGACAACCGTGGTGTACCGCACGGTAAAGGTGCCCACCTCCATTTCCTCCAGATGCTTCTTGTCCATCATCGCCTTGACCTTGCTCCGCAGCTCGTCCGCCTCTTTTTTCAGCTGCTTGCCGGCTGCCTCCAGTTCCTTGATCTGGTTGACGGCGGAGAGCATATCCGCCTCCTGTTTCAGTGTCAGTTTTGCTTTTGCCATAGTGAAATACCTCCTGTATGAAAATAAAAGAATGAATGGTAACGGAAATCTTTTTTCACGCATTGCCTCCCTTGAAAAGGGAGGTGGATGCTCCCTATGGAGCATCCGGAGGGATCACCCTGCCTGTCATAAAAATAGACTTCCGTAATAAATTGCCGACTCTGCATTTTTAGAACTTGTTTTGCATCTGACGTATGCAAGCAAAATGCGTGCGAGAAGATGCAAAACAGGCTCTTACGGGCTTGTCACCGTCCTTGGCTGCATTAGGCGAGAGGAAATATTCCTCTCATAGGGTCATATGGTTTCCGTGTCCCGATGCTTCGGGATATGTCTGGTACGTTCTGTGTACCGGTGGAGAATGACCAGCTCCGTGCTGGTATTCTTGGAGATCAGCCAGTCCTCCGGATGGAATCCGTAGAATGCCAGGATCTTTTTCTGTGCCTTGGTGGGGCGTTTGCCGTTCTTCATCGGTCATACCTCCATATCCATGTACTTTGCCATTGCCACCAGTCCCTCATAGCTGTAATCCTCGTTGTCATAAGCATTGGAAAACAGATTGACTACGCCACGGAGTGCCTGCGGTGTCTGTGCGATGCGATACAGAAGATCCAGTTCCTTTTCCCGTCCGTCCAGCATGGGGAACAGCTTGGCAATGTCCTCACGCTGGATCTTGGAACGGGTGTACAGTTTCTTCTGCTTGGTGCGGTTGGCGATCTGTGCGAACTCTGCCTTCTTGCTGCCGATGCGTGTCACCGTTTCCAAGTTCCCGATAAAGCAGATGCCCAGCGTCTGCCCGTGGTCGGCAAAATCATCAGAGAAGCTCCGCAGCACCTCAATGGTTTTCAGCGGCAGGTGCTGGGATTCATCGAAGATCAGCACCGTGCCGTCACTCAGCTTTTGCCGGATGGAATACCACAGGGCATCTCTGGAGCGTTCCATGGGAGCACCGATGCGGTCGGCGATCAGCCGCAGCAGGGATTTGATGCTGGTCAGACAGGGATTCAGCGTGATCAGTACGCTGTTGTTCGGGTGCTCTGCCACAAAGTGCTGTGCCGCCTTGGTTTTTCCGATGCCGGCATCTCCGGCAGCAATGGCAAGACCGCCCTTGACCTGGCAGACACCGATAATGTCATAGATCTCTGTAGAAATACTGGTGTCTGCATAGCCGGATTCCTGATAGGTCTGCTTTGCCTGTTCCTTCACGCCGAAATAGCTTTCCAGCTTGGCAAACATTTTCTGCGGATTCGCCTGATAGCTGCCGCTGAATAACTGGGAGATCGCTCCCTTGGAGATGCCCAGACGTGCAGACAATGCACTCAGGCTCAGACCCTCGTCCTTTTGCATCTGCTCCAGCTTCCGGAGCAGGTTCTGTTGATGTTCTGTGTATTCCATCGCTTATTCTTCCTTTCGCTTTTTCGCATTTTGCTGCATTTTCTTCAGATCAATAGACACGGGGAGAAATTCGCTGCCAGAAACCATGCGGCTTTCCTCCAGCGGCTCTCCGGCTCGCACCGGTTCGATCGTCTTGGGCATTCTGATCTGGAAATGTTTCTTCCTTGCCTCTCCGGCTCTCCGGATCGTAGCGTCCAGATAATCGATCCGCTGTGCATTGGTCAGATCAGCCGTGATACCCTTGGCTTGATTCCGTACAAACGTTCTGGTGTGGCGGATCGTCTGCTCTGCATTGGCAATTTCCATCTTGTCAGAGGTCAGATAATCCAGCATCAGTGCGTCTGCCAGTTCCCAGGTAAACAAATACTGGTCTTTCGTGTTGTACAGCCGGACGGTTTTCAAATCTGCCGGATCATACCGCACATAGACTTCTTCGCCCAGATGCAGAATGGTTTCCTCCGGTTTCATGTACCAGATCTTTTCGCCGGCAAAGGTGATATACACACCGTTTCGCTTGATCTTCTGGGTTCTGGTGGAACGCATCAGCATCAGATTCAGCTCTGCCTCCGCCGCTTTGCGAACCGAACGGATCGCTCCGTTCCAGACATCCAGACGGCTCATGCCCCGGTACTTTGCCTCAGAACCGCCATACTCCTCCAGATTGTACTCGCCGTCGATCCAGTCATTCAGATAACTGCGGACTTCATAGTCCTGGGGGAGCTTTTTGTTCTTGATCCGCCGTTTCAGACTTTCCGGACGCTCTAAGATTGTGCCGCCGCAAAATCCGCTGAACGATTTGGAAAACTGGCTCTTGACCGTGTAGAACGTCCGCTCGATGGGCTTTGCTTTTGCATTCCGCACAATGGCGTTGTGCATCTCAATGCCCAGCCGCTGCAAAATGGTGGGCGGCTCCGGTCGGTTCTGGTCAGATCTTCGGGTGCGGTGCCCTTTTCCGCCCACATCGTGGGTGAGAAATTCCCGACCGTTGTCGAAGTACACCGCTTTCGGTATGCCGAACCGCAGAATGCCGTGCCGCAGTGCCAGAATGGTGGACTGGGAATCCGGCGATTCCGTCACGTTCCAGCCGGTAATGACACCGGACTTCGCATCCAGAAATGCGGTCAGATACAGGCGGTGAATGGTGCCGTTTTCGTCCAGTGACTGAATATCCAGTGTGTGATTGTCGGCGATCCAGACATCGTTCGGCTCCAGCTGGTCATACATTCGGATAATGTACGGCATACATCGGTCAGAAAACGCCTTTTCGCCCTCACGCATCAGAATTTTGGTTGCCTCTGCCACATCTCGGTCGATCCGCCGTCGAAAGCTTCGCTCCGATGGGATACAAGCCACCAGCTCCGGATGAAAGTCCTCTGTCCATGTGATAGTGTTGCGATAGCTGGCACAGACCGTGGGCTGGTTCTCGCTCAGCCAGAACCACAGAAACGCCTCCCACACCAGCTGTGGGATCTCGCTGCTGCCTTTGTTGCTGCCTCCTCGGATCCCCAGCAGTCCGGCGAGATCATGTTCCAGATATGCCTTCCATTTTCGGTACAGGATCCCCGTGGAAATCTGTAGGTCAGGGTGTTCCAGCTGACACTTGCCCACATACAGCTTGTCATAGTCGGTTTTCCTGCTGTATTGGATGCGTCCGGCTTGCCACTCTCGCAGGATTGCTGTCCAGATCTGAACCTCCTGCCGCTGCTGTGCAGTGCAGTCCTCAATGGTCATCTGCCGCACCACTTTTGCTTTCTGTTTCGGCGTTTCCGCTGTCGGTATCGGTTCCGGCAGCATTCCCATTGCCTGCCGCTTTTGCTGATAATATCTGGCTTGTAACGACTCCGGAAATGCGGAGATCGGGATCTGATAACAGGCTCTGTGGTTCTGCGGATGCTCTTGCACCACTGCCGGTAAAACACCGTTTTTACATTGTTTTCGGATATATCTTGCAGAGCAGTTTTTCAAGACTGCTGCTTCTTCTACTGATAAGTAGTCCATAGCTCCTCCTTTCCGGTCTGCCATCATCAGTGCCGGTAGACCAGTTCCGGCAGACAGCGGCTCTCTGCCGCTGTTTCGGCTTTTATGTTTCATCTGTATTTGCAAGCTTGAATCCGGCATAGTCCAGCACTTCTTCTGTGATCGCATCTAAGAAGTAGACTACCGTTTCCGTTGGTGTTTCATAGTTGCAGTCGATACTCAGGTCAATTACGATTGCAAACTTAAATCCGTTTCCGCTGTAGTGCGTGTGCAGCCAGTCGTAGATCAGCCTGAGATTCGTGCTTTTGAAAATGATGCAGTAGTTGCCGTACTTGTCTTGCACATCTTCGATTACCTTCACAGCACATTTACCTCCATATGCAGCTCTTTCAGGAGCCTGTCCTGTTCTGTTTTGGAACAGTCGCTGGTGCGGATCTCGTGGAGGATCGCCCAGTCTGTACAGCCGCAGTTCTTCATTCGCCGCACGGTTTTTCGCAGTCTTTGTGACTTTCTGGGCGGCGTTCCGCCCCATTGATGCAGTTTTCTCATCCTGTGTCCTTTCTGTCTGCTTACGGAAGATCGGGGAATTCCGCAAAGGTTTCATCGATCTCGTCATCCTCCTCACTGGCTGCAAACAGAACATTGTCTGAAAGCCATGGGAAACACCGTGTGACATACGCCCGTTCTGCATCCATCTGATCGGGGAAATACGCACCGCCCCACACGCCCTTGCCGTCCTCATCAATGTGCCAGACTACGAATTCGCCGTCCGGCAGGATCGGTCTGGCAAGGCAGTGCTCCGTACCGTAAATGGCATAGATCAGGTGATTCTCGATCACCGTTCCGATTTTGATTTTCATGAAGCATACCTCCGCTTTTTCGTTTCCGGTTCTGTGGGGAGCAGACGCTCCACCGGCACACGCAGTGCCTTTGCCAGCCGCAGCACCACCGTGATGCTCGGCACAAACTTGTCCTGCTCCAGCTGACAAACATAGCTCTGGGATACCTCTGCCGCCTCCGCAACCTCCGTCTGGCTCAGTCCCAGCGTGGTGCGGATCTCCAGCAGCTGCTTACCGAATGTTTTTGGGGTCATTTTTCATCATCCTTCCTGTGTACGCCGTTGGTTTTCAGAATGCGTTGTTTCAGTTCTTCCTTGGCTTCCAGCATCTCCGGGATAGCGTCATACCAGTCATACAGATACCCGATGCTTGCCGCATCTGTTCCGTGAAACCTTGCACTGGCAGCGATCTGCAAAGCCGTGGGATTTTCAGTCACGTCCACGCTGTATCGCCTCCCATGGCTTTGGCAAACTGCTCTGCGATCAGCCGCTGGGTGAAATAGTCCCGATAGATGTTCTGCTTCCCGTCCAGACAATAGCTGCTGTTGGGCTTGTCGCCGGTCTGCACCGTTGTCAGACGGACAGTTTTTCCAGTGGGCGAATAGGTCGTGGTAACACAGTAATAGGTGTGTAAAATTCTCGGTAACATGAAAATCGCTCCTTTCAAAATGTGATAATATTCTGTCGATTCTTGTCGAATCCGTTGTATTTCCTGCCGGATTGTGTTATAATGGAGCAGGAAAGGAGGGAAATAAAATGCACGATTGGAATGTTGCTGAAAAAGCAGCAGACATAGCCAAAGAAATTGTTGTTTCAAAAATGTCGAACTCCTCATATTCTGCTACCGAAGAAAATGGTAAACAAGTTGCCGCTTTCTACAACGCAATTTACAAGTCGATTTTTGAAACACTAAAACAGGATCTCTCCAGAGATTAATTTCTAAATTTGGCTAAGAATGTAAGCGATTGCCGGCAGAACCGCAATTTCTGTTTCGGTGGTCGCTTCATTTTTTGTGGCTACTCTAAGCACAAAATCAACAAGAGCGTCTATAACTTTTTTATATTGTTCTTCACTCATATTTTTTCCTCCTTTTCATTTACTTTTGTCTTACTTTGTGGTACAATTATCATAAGGCTTTTTATACCCTGTTGTATTGGTATGCTAATATTATAGTCCGAAAATATCGTACTGTCAATATTAGAGTACGAAAAAATCTTATTTTCAGCATTACGAACAAAAAAGGAGTTATAATTTTGAGCATTTTAGATAGAATTGTTGAGTTACTTGGAGAGCAAGACCAGAAGAAATTGACAGATTATCTTCACTTGAAAAAGAGTGCATTTACAGATTGGAAATCTGGTAAGAGCAATTCGTACCGCAAATATCTTATTGAAATCTCTGAATTTTTTGGCGTTTCTATTGACTATTTGGTTTATGGAAATGATGCCCCGGTTCAAAATATCACTAATTCAGCAATCGGTGCGATGGGAGAGCACTCAACAGGTACAGTAAATATCCAAAAGTCAAGCGAAAGCGAGGATGAACTCTCCAAAGAACTGGCTAAAATCCTAAAAAGCCTTCCACTAAAAGAACGCAGCAAACTTCTGAATATGATATATGACTTCGAGGAAAGTTATAAAAAAGGAAAAATGGAGGATTGATTATCGATGTTTGGAAAAAAGAAATTGACTGCTTTTGATGCCGATTACATAAACAACTTGCTTAAACAGGTGCATGAAAGTGAGACCATTGTCAATCGAACAACTAATCCAACTGTATTCTTTGGAAGATTGAATTTCTTATTTGATTGCTTACTAAATTTGAAAGATTATGAGAAATATGATATTTTTCATCCGGAAAAGCCCTCAGATGTTTTGAAAAACATTACAAAGAACCTTGAAAGTCACGTGAATGGATTTATTGATCGTGCATACACCGAAAAGAAAAAGAAAATAGCAAGCCTAAAAACTCAGACAGCAAAAACAAACAATTGGGAAAAATTTTTTGATTCAATGTTTGCTGCATTTGAACTTGCGAATACTTTCTGGACTGGAAACGGCAAAAAAGAAAAGCATTATAATGGGGTTCTCTATACAAAGGGAAACCTTAAACACTTAAAAGAATTGGAAGAAAAAACACTGATAAATGAGTAAGGGATAGGAACTTGTTCCAAACCTATTTGGTTCCAGTTCCTATGTTCCTATCCTTAAAAATATTTTTTGATTAAAGATGCTTGTTTTTTCTAAAACGAACTGTTCAAAACTACAAAAGCAAAAAAGCAGCGTATTTCCGCCGTTTTGAACACTTTCAAACACTTTTCAAACGCCGGTAAAACGCTGCCCTCAAAAATTAAACACCAAAACGAAATCGCCCGGAAAACAGAGGACATCCTCATTTTCCGAGCGATTTTTTTGACACTTCAATTTTCGTTCACTTTTCCGATTCTATCTCATTCCACCCAAAACATCACGCATTTTCGCCACTTTTTACCCCTTCCAATCCAATTCAACCCTTTTCCACCCTTTTCAACCTTTTTACGTTTCCCTTGTCAACTCACAGAGGGTGAATTGATTTTCCGCTTTGTCTACGAAGTGGCGGGCTGCAAGAAGCCCATGCGCCGCTTGTGGATTTCTTCAATGGAGGACGGGGCGATTAAGGCGGGCTTTGCTTCCCTCAAAGACGGGCGGGACTATGGCGCGCTCTTTGCGTCCGCCCTCTGCCGCGCAAAGGCTGACTGGCTTATCGGCATTAACGCCACCCGGCTTTTCTCCTGCCTGTATGGAAAGACCTTGAACGTGGGGCGCGTCCAGACCCCGACCTTAAAAATGCTCACCGACCGGGACGCGGCTATCTCCCATTTCCAGAAAGAAAAATATTATCATGTGCGCCTTGATTTATCCGGCGCGGAAGCGGCAAGCGGGAGGATTTCCGACAAGGCAGAAGCCGACGCGCTGAAAGGGGCTTGCGAAGCGGAAACGGCGGTATGCGTTTCCCTCACCAGAGAGAAGAAAACCGCAGCCCCGCCGAAGCTCTTTGACCTTACCTCTTTGCAGCGGGAAGCGAACCGCATTTTCGGCTACACCGCGAAGCAGACCCTTGACCTTGCACAATCCCTTTATGAAAAGCGGCTCCTTACTTATCCGAGGACGGACAGCAGCTTTCTTACTGACGACATGGGCGGCACCGCAGCGGGCATTATCGCGCTGCTTTGCGAAAAACTCCCCTTTATGGCGGGCGCGGACTTCACGCCGGAGGTTGTAAAGGTATTAGACAGTAAAAAAGTATCAGACCACCACGCAATCATTCCCACTATGGAGCTTGCAAAGGCTGACCCGGACGCGCTGCCGGAAAGCGAGAAGAATATCCTTACCCTTGCGGGGGCGCGTCTGCTTTTTGCCACCGCCGAGCCGCATATTTATGAAGCGGTTACGGCGGTTTTCTCATGCGCCGGGACAGACTTCACCGCAAGGGGAAAGACCGTACTTGCGGAGGGTTGGAAAGAGCTTCAACGCAGATACCGGGCGACGCTGAAAGATAAGCCCGAAGCGGAGGACGGGGAAAATGCAGACGTGACGCTGCCGGAGCTTTCCGAGGGACAGGGCTTTCCTAACCCCGCCGCAAAAGTAACGGAGCATACCACAACGCCGCCGAAGCCCCACAGCGAAGCAAGCCTTTTGTCGGCTATGGAACGCGCCGGGAACGGGGACACCGACCCGGACGCGGAACGCCGGGGGCTTGGCACTCCCGCCACCCGCGCCGCCGTCATTGAAAAACTGGTAAAGGGCGGCTTTGCGGAGCGCAAGGGGAAGCAGCTTATCCCTACCAAAAACGGGAACAGCCTTATCTGTATTCTGCCGGATATACTCACTTCCCCACAGCTTACCGCAGAATGGGAAAACAATCTGACGCAGATAGCAAAGGGAGCCGCAGACCCCGGCGAATTTCTGTCCGGCATTGAAGCTATGGCGCGGGAGCTTGTGCAGACACACGCCGCAGCACTGGACGGGAAAAAGGATTTGTTCCGGGAGGAAAAGCCCTCTGTCGGCAAATGCCCCCGTTGCGGTTCCCCCGTCCATGAGGGGAAGAAAAACTATTATTGCAGCAACAAAGAATGTGCCTTTGTCATGTGGAAGAATGACCGCTTTTTCGAGGAACGCAAGACCGCTTTTTCCGCGAAGATTGCCGCCGCGCTCCTTAAATCCGGCAAGGCGAATGTGAAGAAGCTCTACTCCCCGAAAACAGGCAAGACCTACGACGGAACTATCGTTCTGGCTGACACTGGCGGGAAATACGTCAACTACCGTATCGAAGTGCAGAAGAACTAAAAACTTGAATAGCAAGCATAGGAAGCGGGTACCCACTTCCGTAAATCCC
>ERZ1106941.961-NODE-961-length-35604-cov-6.518974_pt1 | contig 35604 bp, 24 predicted proteins | sample MGYA00403670_ERZ1106941 | MGnify/ENA primary metagenome ERZ1106941 (study PRJEB35170, sample SAMEA104062400) | human gut metagenome | biome: human gut; feature: human-associated habitat; material: faeces | place: Denmark | collected 2012-06-04 ...
GTACGCAGGCACTAGAACTCCGTCAATGGAACCCCAGTGGCTTGCAGCTGGGTTAAGTCAGATGAACTGGCGCTATTCTGGAAAGATTTGGTACAATGGAAAGCAGTATACCATAAAGAATGGACTTGTTGTGAAGTGATAATTTCTCTTTTAGACGCTAATTAGTAAGTGGTATAAAAAAATAAACAATAACTAGAAAATAAGTGTAAAAATCTCCGAGGCATCAATGGCTCGGAGATTTTTTACAAAAAAGAAAAATAAAGTTGCATTATCAATATGACTGTGATATATTCTTAATAAAGAAAACTGTGTGTCACTATTGCAATTATTAAGACGGCAATAGCGTAAAGGAGGGAGAAGAATGAGATTATTAAAGCAGATTTGCTCTATTGCGTTATCAGCAGGAATGGTTTTGTCTCCTGTAGCTAGTGTGATGGCAGCAGAAGGTGTAACGCAAACAGCAGCAGAGGAAACAATTGAATCTGTTGTATCAGAAAATGAGGATGCGGTGGAATATGCATCGGGCTATACTGGACTGGCAAATTACGGTGGAAATGTATGGCATTATCAGGTAAATGGTACAGTACAGTGGAATTATACCGGACTGGTGCAGTATTACGGAACGTGGTACTATGTTGAAAAGGGTACGTTAAACTGGAATTACACAGGACTTACGAATTATTATGGAACATGGTATTACGTAGAGAATGGCCGTTTGAATTGGGGCTATACAGGACTGACTAATTACTATGGAACGTGGTATTACGTTGAAAAAGGTGTGTTAAATTGGGGCTACACAGGTCTGACGAACTATTATGGAACGTGGTATTATGTTGAGAAAGGTGTGTTAAACTGGGGGTATACGAGCCTCACGAATTATTACGGTACATGGTATTATGTTGAGGGCGGTATCTTGAATTGGAAATATACTGGTCTGGCAAAGTATTACGATACCTGGTATTACATACAGAACGGTGTATTAAACTGGAATTACACAGGATACACTGATTATTATGGAACACGATATTATGTTCAGAATGGTGTGTTAGTTTGGAATTATTCACCATTTAACTTACAAAGTATCTCGGCAGCAACGGATAAGTTTGCAATTAGTCCAATGATTGCATATTATATTTGCCAGATGTATGATCATACTCAAGTAGGATATTCTGGTAGATGGGATGGCAATGAAACCAAATGGAATTTTATAATAGATAGTGGTCCCAGATGTGCAACAGTATTAACTTTGGATTTGACAACAGGAGTAGGTCAAATTTGGTGGAATAGTGCAGATGCTGATAGCCAGTATGAAGGAAGTGCAAACTTTGTCAATAAAACAAGTTCGGGAGAAAAATATACGTTTGGATATAATTTCTTTAGCTATTATGTACCAGATGATATATATGTAACGCGTGGTTTTACTTGGGCAGAAACAGGCAGTAGTTCTATAAACGATGTAATAACAAGCATGACGAGTGGACTAGGAAAAAGTTGTATTTCTGGTGCGGTTTCTAAATATGGAAACATAGGAAAAATAGAATATCTTGGAAATACTGGTAAGGGAAGAGTAGTAGGATCTCTAACAGATACGTCAGGAAATCCATTTGGATATGTAGTTGTTGATCCAGTTTACAATTACTTTGCAGTATACAATATGGATTGTGTATTTATTGGAGAAGGCAGAGTTGATCCGTAATTAAGAAAAAAAGTTGACAGTGGTGTTAAAAGGTTGTCTGTACTAAAGTACGGGCAGCCTTTTTTCGTAGGTATTTTATAAAGAAAAAAGAAGTATTACCGAATTTGCTGCGAAAGTTACCATTTTTGCTGATATACTTGAGAAAGCAAGAAAAATAGTATACTATACACACATAATCAATAAAACGGAACAGGGATGAAACCACATATGAGATTAATGAGGAATCGAGTTTGTTCTTTATTACTGTCGGCAAGTATGGCATTAACGCCAACAGTCAGCGCAATGGCAGCGGAAGAGAATGCGACAGTAGCACAGAGTACAGCAACAGAGTACAGCAGAGGAATCTGCTGAGATCAGTGAGACTGTAGAAACAGTAGAGGAAGAAGGTGAAAGTGCCGCCGAGTATGATGCGGCATACACTGGACTAGCAAATTACGGTGGAAATGTATGGCGTTATCAGGTAAATGGTAAAATACAGTGGGGGTATACTGGACTGGTGCAGTATTACGGAACGTGGTACTATGTTGAAAAGGGTACGCTAAACTGGAATTACACAGGCCTTACGAATTATTATGGAACGTGGTATTATATTGAAAGCGGTGTGCTTAACTGGGGCTATACCGGTCTTACAAACTATTACAACACATGGTATTATGTCGAAAAAGGTGTATTGAATTGGAATTATACTGGCCTTACCGAGTATTACGGAACAAAGTATTGGGTGGAAAATGGTTTGCTTCAATGGAATCCAGCAATAGTTTCTCGTTTCTCGGAATTAACGGATAAGTATGCATTGACTCCAATGATTGCACTTTATATATTACAAATGTGCAATAACAGTAATGATGCAAATTATATTCAAGGTCCAGTAAACTGTCGGGGATATTGGAATGGTATTGACACAACATGGGATTTTACACTTAAAGCTTTTATGTTCGGCGGACTCCAGACAATGAATTTGGATTTAACAACAGGAATTGCAGAAGTTTGGTTTACTGATAGCAAAACAGGAGACAAGGAAAAAATATCAACTATAAATTTTTTAACTCGAGTTGGAGAAAGTGAAGAAGGTACAAATACCTATTGGGGAAAAAAATTCTTTAAAAATTTTGCATATGAAAAAAGTTATGTATGGATTCTGTACGCAAAAGTAGATGAAACTTTTATTGTCCCTAAAATACAGAACTATTTTGCACGAGGCAAAAAAAAGCTAATTATTTAGGAAAAACAACAAAAGATAGGTTTATATTTTCTTTTATGGATAAAAATGGAAATCAAGAAGGATATTTGGTTGTTGATCCTATTTACAGCATCTGTTGGACGATATCACAATGCGGCAGTTACAAAAAAGAATGAACTTTATGTATGGGGCGCAAATGAAAGTGGTCAGGTTGGAGATGGCAGTACTTCCGATCAGGAAGAGCCAGTTTTGATCTTCTCAGATGCAAAGACTATTAGTCTTGGTGATCGTCATTCCGCAGCAATCTTGACAAATGATGATTGAACAAAATCGCTGCGCGATGGCCTGCCGAGGCTGTGGCGCAGCTTTCTTTTCTCAATAATAAAATAGGCAATGGCAATTCTTACCATCATTTGATATTGTAAAGTTACCACACAAAACAATTCAATACAGAAAGACGCCACTGCCTATGAAAAGAATACCATTTGACCGCTTTTCTGACAAGCGGTTTTATTATGCCAATGCGCCTCCATGTAAGCAGGGTTTCTCATTAACTACTTTACATGGAGGATTTTATTATGTACGATAAAATATTTAGCCAGATTACAAATGCTGCAAACAAACGGAATCTAAGAGATTCTACTATTCATGCATACTGTACAAGTGTTGCTCACTTTTTAAAATATACAGATAAGCCAATAGATGCTCTGACAACAGATGATGTTGACACATTTCTGATCCAAAAAAGACTTTCCGGGATTTCACCGGAAACATACAACCACTATCATTCCGGTATTCGTTTCTTTTATAAAAAAGTATTAAAGATGAATTGGGATGACGATGATATCCCACGTATGAAAAGAGACAGGAGCCTGCCAATCGTACTTACGAAAGCAGAGATATCAGCGATTCTTGATGCAACGCCAAACCTGAAACATAAAGCCATGATTGCTACAATGTATTCAGGTGGTCTTCGGGTATCAGAAGTCACGCACCTTCACTATGAGGATATTTCACGCACCAATAAAACAATACACATCCGTGATGGCAAAAGCCGCTTTGACCGTTATACCTTACTTGCTGACCGTACACTTGAGATACTTACAGAATACTGGTTTAAATGTGGAAGACCAAAAGGAATTCTGTTTCCAAGTTCATGGACAGGGAATTATCTTGTGAGGGACAGTGTCATTCAGTTCTTCCGTGAAAGCGCAAAAAGGGCTGGAATTCAGAAACATGTCTCTACACACTGTTTGCGCCATAGTTTCGCAAGCCATCTGTTTGAAGCCGGGTGTGACGTGAAATACATTCAGGCCCTTTTGGGACACCGCGATCCAAGGTCAACAGAGATTTATCTTCATGTAAGCAATAAGACTCTGCTCGGTATTAAAAGCCCATTTGATGAGATGGGTGGTGAGTAATCGTGGAAAAATCATGTACGATACAGGATGTCTTTGAACGGTTTTATCCTGTTTATGAAAAAACACATGAGCTTCCTGCTCACCACAGAAAAGCAGCTTTTCACATCATGAACTGTAAAACCGGGGCTTTTGGTGTGAATATCAGTGTCTGTGAGGAATGCGGCTGTATCAGTGTTCACAACAATTCATGCAGAAGCAGGTGTTGCCCCATGTGCCAGGAGTTTCCAAAAGAAAAATGGATCGATGCGCAAAAGGAGAATGTATTGGATGCACCTTATTATCATGTGGTATTCACGGTCCCTGAGGAATTGCATCCTATCATTTATAGCAATCAGAAACTTCTGTATGATGCACTGTATCATGCTGCATCATCTACTCTGAACGAGCTGGCGAAAGATTCAAAGTATCTGGGAGCTGACATCGGATATATCTGTATTCTTCATACATGGGGTTCTGCAATGAATTATCATCCTCATATCCATACAATTGTTCTTGGTGGCGGACTTGATAAGGACAGCAAATGGAAAGATACCGGTGGGAAGTTTTTTCTCCCATATGGGGTCATTGCAAAAGTGTTCCGTGGGAAATATTTGTGCGAATTAAAAAGCCTGTGGAATGATTCAAGGCTTGAGTTTCATGGTACAGCGGAGAAATATCAAAACCACTATTGCTTCAAAGGACTTCTCGATGAGTGCTATAAAAAAGACTGGGTTGCTTATTGTAAGGAAACATTTAATGGAGCACAGTCAGTCATAAATTATCTTGGGAAATATACTCACAGGATAGCAATCAGTAATCATCGGATCAAGTCCATGACGGAAGCAACTGTTACATATGCTGTAAAAGACTATAAAAACAAAGGTCAGTGGAAAGAGAAAACAGTTCCGGGCGAGGAATTCATCCGTCGATTTTTAATGCATGTTCCACCAAAACGTTTTGTCAGAATCCGGCACTATGGTTTGCTGTCGTGCCGAAACAAGAGCAAAAAGATGACGCACTGTAGAAATCTGCTTGGATGTAAAAAATATATTTCTGCATTGAAAAATCGAAGTGCCACTGAAATGATAAAGCTGCTATATAACATAGATGTATGCAGGTGTTCTTCCTGTGGCGGAAAAATGGTTCCACATCTTCCAGATAAGCATACACCATCTGTTTTAGCGCATATGAGATGTTAAAATATACAACTGAATACTTCAAAAAACTTCCGCAAAGGGAGTCTGTTTGTCATGCCTAAAAATAATTCTTTTGGCAAAAACCAGCTGTCAATAAAACACGAGATATGATAAACTTATAGAAGAGAGCAAAGATTGAATTCCCATAGAAGTTGCGAAAGGGACGCGACTTTGTTCACCAAGGAAAAATCGAAATTGATGTAAACGAAAGGGCAGTTTGATAAAACCGCAAGACTGCTTTTTCGTTTACACCAACTCCGATTGTTTCCTTAACAATTTGTATGTCTGGGGAAAAAATAAGAATGGTCAGGTCGGAGATGGAACAACAAAGAATACGTCCGATCCGATTAAGGTATTGGAGAATGTCCGAGAAGTTGTTCTGTCAGGTTATTCCAGCTATGCGGTGACAAATGATGGAATTTTGTATGCATGGGGAAGTAACGAGTGTGGTCAGATCGGAAATGGCCAGACAGCAAATGTGCTGCAGCCAACCAAGATTTTGGAAAATATTCGATCTGTTTTTGCACAAGGGTCTCATGCAGCTGCAATTGATGAAAGCGGTGTCTTGTATGTCTGGGGAAATAATGAGTACGGACAGGTGGGTAATGGCACAACTGAAAATGTGTTGCAGCCAGTAAAAATTCTTGACCATGTGGCAGGCTACACAGATGGATGGGATTATGCAGCAGCAGTGACAGAAAAAGGTGAGCTATATACATGGGGGTACAGTATGCTTGGTCAGACTGGAAATGGAAAGACCGACGTACTTCAGAAAGAGCCGGTTAAGATTTTGGACGATGTTTGGGATGTTTCTCTGGGACGCTGGAATGCCGCAGCAGTAACAAATAGTGGCGATCTCTATGTATGGGGTTCTAATAAATATGGTCAGATTGGAAACAACGCAACAGACGCAAACGCATGGAATGTTCCTGCTAAGATTATGGAAAATATAAAGTCTGTCAGTGTAGGTGATTATCGTGTAGGTGCGGTAACGATAAATGGTGATTTCTATCTTTGGGGAAGAAATGACGATGGACGCATTCAGAAAAACAGTACTGAAAATTGCTATAGTCCACAGCAAATGAAGAGTGGTGTTTTGACATGTATGATCATAGATGAGGATACAATTATTGTTTTTCAAGATGGAGAAACAAACTAAAAATTACAAAGACTGGCAAGGAGAACAAATGATGAGAAGACGAATCAACAGAAAAAGACTGGGTTGGCAGCTGCTTGCTGTCAGTCTGGTATTGGGAGCCGCTAGTGTACCATATTCAGTGGCTGCGCAGGAAACAAAGGCTTCCTCGTCAGAAGATAGTGAAGAGAGTGAATCAAAAGAAGAATATGAATATCGGATTGAGGATGGAAAAGCAATTATTAGCAGCTATCTTGGAGAAGAAGAGCAGGTATAAATTCCAGAATATTTGGATGGAGCACTGGTAACACGCATAGAAAGCGGCGCTTTCTATGGTAAACGTTCAATCAAAACATTGTATATTCCTGAAAATATACAGGAGATTGACGAGTTTGCATTTCAAGGTTGTGTTAATATGACCTCTCTTACGATAGAAGGAAATCCGATAATTAAAGATAAAGCATTTAAGTATTGTGGTTCACTTACAGAGATCAATTTGTCGGATGATATTGATAAGCTTGGAATTGGCGTGTTTGAGGGCTGTATTGCACTGGAATATGTTGAATTGCCTCGACAGCTGAAGGCTGTTCCAGCAGACTGCTTTAAAGATTGCACAGCGCTTTGTGTTGCGATTGTAAAAGATCATGTAGCTTCGATTGGAAGAGAGGCATTTTCAGGCTGCACAAAGCTGATTGGAATGGATTTTCCAATCAGTATGGTTAAAATTGAAGATATGGCATTCTTTAATTGTACGAATATGGAAAATGTGTTTATTCCAGCAAATGTAACGCAGATCGATGGAAATGTTTTTCGTGACTGCAAAAAAGCGCTGATTTTAGGAGAACCTGGCAGCGAAGCCGCTTATTTTGCAAAACATAGCAATATTTCTTTTCAGGAGCGTGATATGGCCAGCAATGGCTTGGAGGAGCTTGGAAAAGGCTTGTGGCTTTATCGCAAGGATGGGGCAACAGACTGGAATTATAGCGGCCTTTCTGAAGTTGGGGATTCAATATATTACGTGAAAAACGGTATCCTTTCCTGGAGCTTTAGCGGACTTGTACAATATGAGGACAAATGGTATTATGTAGGAGATGGAAAGGTCGATAATGAGTTTGAAGGTCTTGTAAAATATTATGATGACTTGTATTATGTAAAGAATGGAACAATTAGCGATGATTTTTGCAATCTGGTAAAGTATGATGGTGATGGATTGTGGTATTGCATCAAGGATGGAAGAGTATGGAAAAATTACACTAGCCTGTATCTCTATGATAAGACCTATTATTATGTAGAAAATGGAGTTGTCAATCTTGGCTACACAGGCTTAGTAGAGTATGAGGATAACTGGTACTATGTCAAAGATGGTGTGCTAGATAAAACTTATACTGGTCTGTGTCTCTATGGTAATGATTACTATTACGTTGCACAAGGTCAGGTGAATTTTGATTATACCGGACTGGGTGAGATGGATGGTGTCTGGTATTACGTAATGAATGGTAAGTATAAGAAATCTTATACTGGTCTGAGTCAGCTGAATGGTGTTTGGTATTATGTCGAAAATGGTCAGGTAAACTATAACTATCAAGGTCTGGCACAGCTTGATGATAATACATGGTATTACATAAAAGACGGCGTTCAGGATAAAAAATATGTTGGTCTGTGCTATTACGATGAAGCTTATTATTATGTCACAAATGGTCAGGTAGACTTTACCTACACTGGATTGGGACAGCTTGATGATGGTTGGTATTATGTACAGGGTGGTAGATATACAACAAAAACATTTTTTACCGGATTGTGTGAATTGGATGGTACATGGTATTATCTGGAAAATGGTGTACTTGACAGATCAAAGAATGGTGTGGTTCCGTTCAATGATGAGTGGTGGTACATTACAAATGGAGTTTGGAATAATAAAGCAAGTGGACTTGCAGAATACGAGAATATCTGGTATTATGTTAAGGATGGGAAAATAGACCGAAGCTTTACCGGAGAAATTACACTCGAAGATACAACATATTCAATCGTGGATGGAGTCTGGCAGCATTAAGGTGTTTCCCAAATAATACAAAGGAAACCAGAAAACGATGCCTTTTCATTCATTTACATTTTTATTTTTTCTGGGAGCAGTATTGATCGTATACTATGTGCTTCCAGGTGTATGCAGAAGGTGGGTGCTGTTAGGCGCAAACCTTCTGTTTTATTTGTATGTGGGCTGGGAAAAATTGATTTTTCTTGTCGTCACATCCATTTTAGTCTACGGGTGTTCTGTTTTTATAGGAAAACAGTATGAGCGGATGCAGCACCAAATTGATGTGCAAGGTCTGAAGGGAAAAGGAAAAATGATGCTTCAGGCAAACTATAAGAAAAAATGTAATGGACCGCTTATCGTAAGCATAGTACTGATTATCGGTGTGTTAGCATATTGTAAGTACACTAATATGCTGATTGATTTGTGGAATCAGATGCGTGGTTTGGTTGGAAACAAGCGTATTGATACACTTAAACTGATTGTACCGCTTGGAATTTCTTATTATACGTTTTCTTCAGTAGGTTATCTTCTTGACATTTACTGGAGAAAGAAAAAATATGAAAAAAACTTTTTAAATTTGTTTGTTAGTATGAGCTTTTTTCCGCAGATGGTACAGGGACCAATTGCTCGATATCCTAAATTGATTGAGCAGGTAAAAGAACTTAAAGGTTTTGATTATCAGCGTTTTTGCATGGCATTGCAGTTGATGCTGTGGGGATATTTTAAAAAATTGGTAATTGCAGATCGTATATCTGTTTTTGTAAATCAGGTGTTTGGAAATATCGGTTATTACCGTGGTTTGATATTTGTTTTAGCATTAATGGCAAGTGCAGTTCAGTTATATGCAGATTTTTCTGGATGCATGGATATTGTAGAAGGTGTTGCTGAATTATTCGGTATAAAACTTGATAAAAACTTTGATCTTCCATTTTCTTCGCAGAGTACGGCGGAGTTTTGGAGAAGATGGCACGTTACGCTTGGTGCATGGTTTAAAGATTATGTATTTTTTCCAATGTCAACGGCTTCTTGGAATATCAAGATCAGCCGCTTCTTTAAGCAAAAATTTGGAACGCGTGCAGGAAAAACAGTCACATCAATAGTTCCATTAATTGTCGTGTGGCTTTTAACTGGAATTTGGCATGGAACTGGATTAAACTATGTTTTGTGGGGCTGTTATTATGGCGGAATTATTATTATTTCTTCTATTTTTCAGCCTGAGTTTAAGAAATTGACAACTCTGTTAAGAATAAACACGGATACAGCAGGCTGGAAGTATTTTTGTAGGATTCGTACATTTTTGATTTTCTGTGGCGGAAGACTGTTAACGGTGCCGGGTTCACTTATAAATACAAAGCTGGTAATAAAAAATACGCTTGCTGTATGGAATCCATGGGTGCTTGTCGATGGAACATTGTTTGGATTTGGATTAAATGCACCGAATGTGTGGGTACTTCTTTTAGCGATTGCACTGCTTGGCTTTGTTGGCCATTTGCATGCAAAAGGTGTTAAAATCCGAGAATGGATTGACACACAGCATATTGTGGTGAGATGGCTGATTTATTTTACAGCAATATTTGCCGTGCTGATTTTTGGAATGTACGGTGCAAATTATCATGGATCGGAGTTTATCTATGCAGGATATTAAGACACAGGAGCAGAAAACAAAATTGCAAAAAAATAGAGTACCAGTTGACAAGATTGAAAAGAAGACAATAGTCGAGAAGAAACAACCAATGAAAAAGGTTCAAAAAGAAGCATCAACTGGCGATGCTCAGAAAGAGGCAATAATAAAAAAAGAAAGAAGGGCATGCACGCATCTTAATAGATTGGTAAAAGTTGCGGCGTTTCTCTTGATTTTTGTCTTGACGTTTAGCAAGCTTAGCGAAGTGCTTGCTTTTAAAAATGCCTCATATGAGGCAAATAATTATTATAGCTTTGATTATCTGTATGATCTTCCAAAGGATTCACTGGATGTTGTCTATGTAGGAACGAGTCAATATCATATGGGAATTACACCTCTTGAAATCTGGAAGGAGTATGGCATTACAGGTGGATCTTTTAATGTTGCACAATGTCGTGCCTGGATGGCTTATTACATGATACAAGAGGTTTTAAAGTATCAGAACCCGAAGGTGATTGTATTGGATGCGGCAGTTCCGCGCGGCGGAGATAATAATATCATTGCTAGTCGGAGGGCGATTAATCAATTCCGTTTTTCATTAACAAAGTTTCAAGCATTATATGATTGTTTGGAGCTTGAGGGAAGTACAATTGATGAAATGATTAATAAATCATTTGAATTTTTTTCTTACCATGATACATGGGATAGCCTTGAGAAGGCAGATTTTACAGATGATATTTCATCATTGGCATATCAGAAGGGCTATTTGCTTACAACAAAGTGTATGCCATATTCGGATATGGCTCATAGTGTTGATCAAAAACCAACACGTTTTATGTTAGATGAAAAGACAGTTGACTATATGGGAAGAATAAAAGCATTGTGCGATGAAAAGGGAGTTGATTTGATTATAGCAAAGCTTCCGAGTGATATGTGGAATATCACGTATTCAGGCATGGTGGGACGCTGGGCGAAGGCAAATGAGGTGGAGTTTCTTGATCTAACACAGAAACAGTTTCAGCGTCAGATGCATTTTGATAATGAAACCTGCTACTTTGATGAAAATCATTTGAATCATGTTGGAGCGGAGATTGTTTCCAACTATCTTGGCAATTATCTAACTGAGCATTACCAATTTGAATCTCATTCTCAGGAAATTGAAGATGCGTGGAATACAGATTATGAAGCATATGAAGCATACCGAGATTTTCGAATTTTGCAATCAACACAGGATTTATCAGAATTTATTGAGTTGGCAAATAATCCAAACTATATTATTTGTTTGAGCATAAGGGACGATGCAACAAAAGGATTAGCAGACAGTGAATGTGAATCATTGCAGAGTTTAGGGTTAAATATGCGTTTTGTGGATCGTTTCCGTACAAGTCTTGCAGCGGTAATTGACGGGGGAAGTGTTGTTGTCCAAAAAGATGGAAATTTTGCACTTAGCTGTGAGTATGAACCATACGCAAATTGTGAAATTCAAGTGACAAGTGCAGGCTATAGTGCAGGAAATAAGTCCAGTATTGTAATCAATGGCAAAGAGTATTCAAAAAATAAGCGCGGATTAAATATTGTTGTGTACGACAAGACAAAAGATGAGGTGATCAGTAGCCGCATATTTGATACTTGGCTAATGCAGGATGAGCGCTGATAGCTTTTGCTTGCACTTTAAAAAGCGCTATAGTATAATAAGAAAAAAACTGTATGGAAACAGCAGAGAAAGAAGGAAAGTTATGTACAATAAAGTATTAGCATTATTACAGGAGGAATATCCGGAGGTGGATTTTACGTCCTCAGATGAATTAGTGGATGAAGGAATTTTAGATTCTCTGACATTGACCGGTATTATTGCAGCTTTATCTATGGAGTTTGATATTGAGATTCCGTATGATGAGATTATTGAGGAAAATTTTAATTCCGTTGAAGCAATGGCTGAGATGGTTGAGAGACTGCAGGCATAAATAATGGAAGAGATGAAGACAACAATTATTGCGGATTTGGAAAAATATGCACACGAGCTGCCGGGAAAACCGGCAGTTTGTGATAAGAAAAGGCAGCTGACATATCAGGAACTGCTTTTCAAAGTTAAGAGAGAAGCAGCTATTTTACAGGAGCATGGAGTAAGATGCACCGATAAAATAGCTGTTTTGGCTGTATCAGGAATTGAATATGTTGTTTCATATTTGGCAATTCAATATCTGGGAGCTGTAACAGTTCCACTTGATAAATCACTTGGATTAGCTGCAATGGAACAGATATGTGAGCAGACACGGGTGCGTTTGTGCCTTACAAATGAACGCCAAAGACCTGCACAGGTGCCTTTTTTATCTTTAAAGGAAATCATGCAGGATGTGTTTGAGGATGAATCAATACAGTCACTAGATGAGAAGTTACAAAAAATTTCCTATAAATATCCAAATGATTTCGAGCAGCCATCTGAAATGCTGTTTACTAGTGGAACTACAGGCATGCCAAAGGGTGTTGTGCTTTCTTATAGGGCAATTTCTGCCAGTATGGAAAATACCTCAGAGGGAAATGGACTGAAAGAAACGGATGTTATGCTACTTCCTCTGCCGCTTGGCCACTCATTTGGTATGCGAGTGCTCAGAGCATGTATTCACATGGGAGCTACAATTGTATTGCAGAATGGCTTTACTTTTGCGCGTGATACGCAAAGAAGCATTGATACATTTGGCTGTACAGCTATGGCGGCTGTTCCGGCATCGTTAGGTGTAATGGAATTGCAGATGAAAAAACAGCTGCCAGAAATTCTTGGAAAGCTTCGCTATATTGAATTTGGTGCCGGCTCCTTAAGTCCACAGAAAAAACGTGAACTGATGGAAAGCTTGCCAAATACTGAAATTCATAATACTTGGGGATCTACTGAGACAGGCGGAGCGGTATTCTTAAATCTGGCGAAAAACCCTGAAAAATATCAGTCTATAGGAAAGCCGCTTGAGAGTGTAACTGTACGAATCCAGAACACGGATGGTATGACTGTGACAGGATATGGTCCAGAGGCAGTAGGAAGAATGCAGCTAAAAGGTGATTTAGAGATGTCTGGTTACTGGAAGAGAGAGCCAGAGACGGCTGCCGCTTTAGTAGATGGATGGCTTGTGACAAATGATCTAGTATATCGCGATGAGGATGGTTTTGTCTATATGCTTGGTCGTGCAGATGATATGATTAATACAGGCGGAGAGAAGGTTTCACCAGTTGAAGTTGAAAATGTAGCTTCGGGTTACGAGCAGGCAGCGGAATGCGCCTGCGTTGGCGTGGCAGATCCGAAGGGGATCCTTGGTGAGATTGTCGTGCTGTTTGTGGTGCCAAAAGCGGGGCAGTTTGATGAAGCAGGTATGACAAAGTTTCTATCGGAGCGTCTGGAACGTTTTAAATTGCCTCAGGCGTATGTACTTCTGGAAGAACTTCCAAGAAATCGTATGCAAAAGCTAGACCGTCGCGCATTAAAGACAATTTGGCAGGAAAGAAAAGAAAGTCGTGCAGAGGAACAGTCACCTAAAGAGTCATCAGCTTCGTCAGCAAACGATGCAGGAGATACGTTTGCACAGTCTGTTATAAGCTGCATCAAAAGCAGACATAGCGTGCGCCGCTTTGAAGATCGACCAGTACCGCAGGAACTTTTAGACACGATCATCGAGTGTGGAATCTATGCACCTTCAGGTAAAAATATGCAGACCTGGCGATTTACTGTTTTAACAGACAAAAAACAGATTTGTCAGTGGAAAGAGATTGTTATAAGTCGGGCAGCAGAGCATAAAGTGCGCGTAAGCGGATTTGAAAATCCAGCAGCGCTGGTTTTAATTTCAAATGATATTCGCAACAAAAATGGTGCTCAGGATTCGTCTTGCGCGGCAGAAAATATTATGTTGGCTGCGAATGCATATGGTCTTGGCAGTGTTTGGATAAACGCACTCTTGACGATGTGTGATGACGAGGAAATTCGAAATCAGTTAAAGCAGTGGGGCATTCCAGAACGCCATCAGGTTTGGGCGATGATTGCGCTTGGTTATCCAGAAGGTGAAGCAAAATCACCGAAACGTAATTTAGACGTTGTGTCTTATGTAAAATAAAAATAACAAAAAGGCGAGCATACATGCGTGTCAGGCACACATGATGCTCGCCTTTTTAGTGGATTTCAAAACTATTCAGAGTCACATTTTCAGAATGCATTTTGCTTACTATGAATAGTTAACAAATTTTAAAAGTATAGCTTCCGCTTACAAGCTCGAAGTCAGCCACACCAGATACAGCAGTATCTGCTATTGCAGCGCCTTCAAGGATTTGTACACTACTGTGGCCAATAGCTGGAAGTGATAAATGGGCAGTTGTGTTTGCTGGTATCGTGCAGCGATACACAATCGAGTTCTCTTTCTTTTCCCAGGAGGAAGTAATTTTGCCAAATGGTGTTTCATGTTCACCTTTTGCATAGGTCAGTGTGCCGCCCCAGGATGGAGTCAAGAAGATTTTGTGGTATCCTGATTCATCAGTATTTTCTCCTGTCTGAATACCGAGAACGGTGCGGTAGAGCCACTGTCCAATTGAACCATATGCATAGTGGTTGAACGAATTCATTGAAACGTCACCGAATGTGCCTGTTTCTGCAATGTAAGAGTTCCAACGCTCCCAGATAGTAGTTGCACCATTTATAACGCTGTAAAGCCATCCTGGATTACCTTTTTGCTCTAAGAGCGTAAAAGCAAGCTCATTCTGTCCACATTTTGTCAGTGCAGGAAGCAGGTGACTGATTCCAAGGAAACCAACAGAAAGATGATTGTCTCTTCTATGGATCGACTCGACAAAATAATGGGTTGTCTGCGCCATTGTTTCTTCAGGCATGAGATTAAAATCAATCGCAAGTGCATAGGCTGTTTGGCTTGGATGATGGGTGCTTCCTGCATTCTCACAATAGCGTGTCTGATTGATAATAGTACCATCTGCCTGCGGTGTGCCTTTGCTCATCTCACCCCAGTAAGCTAAAGAACCGTCTGGCTGAACCCAAGCCTCACGAAAGGCAGTGCGAATATCCTCGAAACGTTTTTGATAAAGAAAAGCATCATCTGTTTTTCCTAAAATTCGTGCAATGCGAGCCATCAGGTCAGCAACATAAGCGGCATAAGCAGTTGCTGTCAGGATAAATGGAGTAGATTCATCAAATGTCAGATGATCGCCTCGGCTTTGCTGAACCTGAATAAATGGTTTAGAAGAAAGATCTGACTGATCATGTCTTTGTACACCATCGACAGTGCGAAGACCGCAGTTTTGGCGTGAATTTAGACTTTGGTAAGCAATCCAGCGCGCCATGCACTCATAATTTTCTTCAAGAACACGAGTATCGCCGTAGGCCAGATACATTTCCCAAGGAACAATTACAGAAGCATCTGCCCAACCGGCACATCCGGCAGGACGGTTATCGCCGCCAAGAGGTGCCGTATCCGGGACAGCGCCCTGACGATTATACATTAGCTGACCGTCGCGCACATCAAGAAGCCATTTATTCATAAATGACTGAACATCCATGTTAAAGGCAGCAGTCGGTGCGAAGACCTGTGCATCACCAGTCCAGCCCATACGCTCATTTCGCTGTGGGCAATCGGTGTACACAAGAAGAGAATTGCCGCGCTGTCCCCATTGAATGTTACTCTGAAGCTGATTGACTAACGGATCGGAACACTCAAAGCTTCCAGTTGTGTCTGGCGTGTTGCAAAGAACAAGACCTTCTAAACTTGTTACAAAGCTGATATCGGAAAGCTCACAGCCATTTCCTGTGATTTCCACATAGCGAAAACCATGTGATGAAAACGAAGGAACAAAAGTTTCTCCGTTTTCATCACCGCTAAAGGTATAGGTGTCAGTATTGGCAGCGGAGCGGATATTTTTGATGTAGATTTCGCCGTTTGCATAGCTCATTTCTCCGTAGCGAAGTTTAATTGAAAGGCCACGTTCACCCTTTAAGTGAAGACGAACTGTTCCGACCATGTTCTGACCAAGATCGTAAACAAAATGACCAGTCGGAATTTCCTGCATAGAGATAGGAGTCAACACACGCTCAATCACAGCGGACGGGCCTTTTTGTGCTGTAAGTTCAAATTTTATAGGATTAGTAAAGGTTCCATTTGTAGGAACTGGCTTGCTTGGCCATGGAAGAATGCCACATGTTTTCCAACATTTGTCACTATTATCAATATGAGACAAATCCTTTGGAAGCAGGCGTGCATCATAATTTTCACCATCAAGATAGTCAGAGTCAACTACAGCGCCCTTATCAGTAAAAAGCCATGAATTATCGGTCACAAGTTCATCCTTGCTTCCATCGGTGTAGGTAACGATCATGCGTCCCATAAAAGAGTTTTGCTCGCCATATTTCATAGGACCGCTGTAACCGCAGTAACCATTGTAATAACCCTTGCCAACGGTAGCCAAAAGCTGATTTTCGCCCTCATGCAGCAGGTTTGTCACATCATATGTCTGATAGAAAATGCGAAGGCGATAATCAGTAAAGCCTGGTGCGAAAAAGCTGCCATCGGCGTCAATGCCATTTACTTTTACACGGTAGGAACCGCGTGCTGTTGCATATAGACGGGCAGAGGCAATCTTTTTGGATGGGTTTGAATGGAAAGTACCAAGCAGATTTATAGCTGGAACAGGGCAAGCCAGTTCAAACTGATTTTTTATAGTTAAGATTCCATCCTTACAGGAACCAAGAACAGAGAAAATACCAGATTCATCTGAGAAGCTTTCATTCTGGAAAACAGTGTTGGTTTTCGGGTCAGAAATAACAAGATTGTCATAGTATGCAGTACTGCCTAACTGCTTAAAGCCTATAGAGAACAGACATCCACGGCGCGGAACAAAAAATCCGGCATTTGGCATCAGGTCAGCTTCTTTTTGAATTACAGTCACATTATTGATAGAAACAGAAAGATCTCGGTTATCCACTGTAATGGAGATTGTATTCCAATCATGCTCTAAGCCCTCAGAAACTGCTTCCTTACTAATTATGTAGCCAACTTTGCTGCCAAGAATAGTTACAGTAGGAAGATGACCTTCTTTAGTGCTGCCATCCCAAGCGTTATCGCAATATTCATAAATCATCAAAGTGCGGTTATCCATGTCCACATCAAATAATACGTAGTTATCCTTATTTCGGGCAGAGAGTACAATGCCAGCTTTATTACCGATGTCAGTTTTAAAATCAACGTTCATCTGATAGGAGTACAGGCAGGCAGTATTAGTTGTTTGCTTCGGTGAGCCAATCCACTGTGCATTGTTCCACACGGAAGCGTCCTTTCCCATCAGCCCAGTCTCAAACCATGTAACTTCGCTTTCATGCATCATATTTTCTTCATCCCACACGAAGACTTTCCAATAGTAGCGTGTGGAAGGCTCAAGTCTGGTGCAGTCAGCCGTTAACGCGGTGTGCTGTATATAACTCTTTACAATATTACTGTCCCAGATAATGGGAGTCATAGTCTTATCTTTAGAAACGATGATGCGATAAGCGCTCTGCTTAGCACCTGTTCGTGAAGCAGCCATTTGCCAGGAAAACATAGGTGTTTCGCAGTCAACGCCAAGCGGTGTAATTTGTGCCTGTGTGCGGCATTTTACAATAGAAGTGCTCATTATGTCGATCTCCTTTTGCTATTTATTTATCTTTTGGTATCATAGCACAAAAATGGGGGAGTAGCAACCAATGAAGGGTTGTCTGGTCACTAAAATCATGCTATGATAGGGGCAGAGTCTGAATTGCGACTTGAAAAACAAAATATAGTCTGATTATTAGGAGGAGATAGATATGGCTTGCACAACAATATTAGTTGGAAAAAATGCTTCATATGACGGTTCAACAATGATCGCACGAAACGATGATTCAGGAGCCGGACACTATATGCCGAAAAAATTTGTAGTAGTTCATCCAGAGGAAAGACAAAAAGTTTATCGCTCTGTGATTTCTCATGTAGAAATTGAACTGCCTGACAATCCGCTTCGCTGTACATCCATGCCAAATGCAGTTGATGGAGAAGGAATTTGGGCAGCTAGTGGTGTGAATGCGAAAAATGTTGCAATGACAGCAACAGAGACAATAACTTCAAATCCGCGTGTGCTTGGTGCAGATCCACTTGTAGTTTACGAGCCTGCAAAGGATGGAAAAGAAGAAAAAGCGGGTGGTATCGGTGAGGAAGATATCGTTTATATAGTGCTTCCATACATAACAAGTGCGAGAGAGGGTGTAAAGCGTCTGGGCAGTCTTCTTGAGACATACGGTACATATGAGATGAATGGAATTGCATTCCAGGATAAGGATGAAATCTGGTGGCTGGAGACTATCGGCGGTCATCACTGGATTGCAAGAAGAGTGCCGGATGATGTTTATGTAGTAATGCCAAATCAGTTTGGAATGGATGAATTTGACTTAGAGGATGCCTATGGTGAACAGAAAGGTTTTATGTGCTCAGCGGATTTAAAAGAATTTGTCGAGAAAAATCATTTAAATCTTTCTCAGGATGGAAGCTTCATTCCGCGTGATATTTTCGGAAGTCATGATGACTCAGATCATGTGTACAATACACCTCGTGCATGGTATATGCTTCGCACATTAAATCCTCAAACCTTTACATGGGATGGACCAGATGCTGATTATACACCACTTTCCGATGACCTTCCGTGGTGCCTGATTCCAGAAAAGAAGATTACAGTGGAAGATGTGAAATATGTACTGTCCTCACATTATCAGGGAACACCATATGATCCATATCTTTCATATGGCGATAAGTCTATGAAGGGTGCATATCGTTCAATCGGTGTAAATCGAACTGATTTCCTTTCTGTTATTCAGATGAGAGCAGATCACGAGGATGACAGCCGCGCAATTGAATGGGTAGCATTTTGCTCCAATGCATTTAATACACTGCTTCCATTCTATGCAGATGTCGAAAAAACACCAGATTATGTAGCAAATACAGATAAAAACGTGTCCACTGATAATTTCTACTGGACAAGCAGGTTAATTGCAGCGATGGCAGATGCATCTTACAAGAGTTCTCTGTTCCATGTTGAGCGTTATCAAGGTCATGTGATGGCAAAGAGTCATGCGCTGATTGCAAAATATGATGCAAAATTAGCACAGACTGCAGATAAGGCGGAGCGACTTGTCATTAAGCATGAGGCAAATGAGGCAATTGCACAGATGGCAAAGGAAGAAGCACTCGCAACACTTGAAAAGGTGCTTTCTGAACTGACCAATCAGATGAAGAATGCATATTCAAGATCAGATGCATAAGAATTAAGGATTTATTAATCATTCGGGAAAACTATTTTCCGCTAACGCCTTAATAGAAGATGAATATTCTGTTGGCGTCATTCCTGTCAGATTCTTAAACTGACGTGAAAAATATTGAACGGACTGATAACCAAGTCCGGCAGAAATCTGTGTGAAATTGAGACGGCCGCTTCTTATTTGCTGCTTGGCCGTCTCAATTTTTAATTGGTGAAAATAATTGATGGCTCCCGTGTTAAACTGCTCTTTCATAAGCTTTTGCAGCTGCGTACGTCCAATTAAATTGTCGTGACAAATTTGCTCAAGTGTAATCTGTTCATGAATGTGCTTCTTTAGGTAATTTGTGATCAGATCAAGTATTTCTTCCGTGTTTTTTAATTTATAGGAAGCAGGTTTTTTATCAAGTCCAATACTTTGAGCATGCTCAAAACGGCGCAGCAGATGAAGCAGAAATTCTTCCAGATATAGGCGAATGAGCTGTCCGCTGCCAAGCGGCATAGTTTGCTTAAGAGGTATGGCAGCTAAGTAGGGATCATCAAGGCGGCAGTCAAAGCTTTGCTTTGCCTCTTGAATAATTAAAGCAAGTAAGCGCCGCTCTGTCTGGTCAATGCGAAGAATGCGGTCTGAGAGCGCAAAAAGCTGTTTTTCTGATGAAAGCTGTAAATCAGACTTGTTTGACACAGAAAGATCAAATGAGATAACAATCAGATTTGGTGCAATTTGCCCATCAGAGCGCACGGCATGAAATTCATTTGGCTTATGAAAATAAAGTTCACCTGCCTTTAGCCGAAATTCAGTTTGATCACTTGTAATAATAGTCTCGCCTTTGTCTGCATAAACAAACTCCCAAAAATCATGTGTTTCTCCAGAAAAAGTAAAATCAGTACGGTATTCATAATAGTGAATGCTATATATGGTTCCGATAGAAATAGATGTTTGAAAATCAATACCTGGATAATACATAAGCCGTCTCCTTAGCAATATTCTTATACTTTATTATGAATAGAAAGAAGCTTTTTTTCAAGTATGTTTTGTATACAAATATCTTCACTATGTATACAATCGTCCGTTTAGTTTAAAGCCATCTTGCTTCCTATTTTTTGTCATGTTATATTGAAGAAAAAAAGGAAACGAGGTATTTTTTATGGGAAAGAAATTTGAAGTAAGTGAATTTGCACTCGAAGCAGTGCGTCATTTTGAATTCAGTGGTACATTAATAAATGTTCGTCCATTTGGAAACGGTCATATCAATGATACTTATCTGGCAGAGTATGATATTTTTGGAATGGGTCAGGTAAAGGTGATCATTCAGAGAATGAATCGTAATGTATTCAAACAGCCGGAAGAACTTATGGAAAACATTGTAAATGTAACGGAATTTTTGAAGAAAAAAATTGAAAAAAATGGAGGAGATCCGTCAAGAGAAACATTAAATATTATTTCTTCTGTTTATGGAAAACCATTTTATGTAGATTCGCAGGGAGAGTATTGGCGTGCATATAAGTTCATTACAGGGGCATCTAGTTATGATCTTCCAGAGAATCCAAAACAGTTTTATGAGAGTGCGTATGCATTTGGTCATTTCCAGCAGCTGTTGTCTGATTACCCGGCGGAAACATTGCACGAAACTATTGTAGATTTTCATGATACAAAAAAGCGTTATCAAACATTTGAGCGTGCCGTGGCAGAGGATGTTTGTGGACGTGCAGCAAGTGTACAGCGTGAGATTGAATTTATCAGACAGCATAAGGCAGTAGCTAGTGAATTTATGGATCGTCTTGAAAGTGGTGAGCTTTCCCTTCGTGTTACGCACAATGATACTAAATTAAATAATGTTATGATTGATGACCTCACAGGAAAGGGAATCTGTGTAATTGATCTTGACACTGTTATGCCAGGTCTTGTGATGAATGATTTTGGTGATTCTATTCGTACTGGAGCCAGTACAGCAGAAGAGGATGAAATTAATTTAAGCCTTGTTTCCTGCAGTATGGAGCTGTTTGAGACATATACAAGAGGATTTTTAAAAGGATGCGGCAATTCATTAACACCGCTTGAAGTCAGCCTTCTTCCGATGGGCGCAAAAATGATGACATATGAAAATGGCATTCGTTTTTTGACTGATTATCTGCAGGGAGATGTATATTTTAAGATTGCAAGAGAAAACCACAATCTTGATCGCTGCCGTACACAGTTAAAGTTAGTTGAAGATATGGAAGCAAAGTGGGATCAGATGCAGGAGATAGTGCAAAAAGTCAGCGCTGAAGTCTGAAATAGTCTTGGCATAATTGAAAAAAAGTAGTAAAATAGGAGAAAAGTTGCAAAAAGGGGTGGCAATGGATGAAAAAGGTAAGACAGCTGGCTCATCATTTCTTCTATAATATAGCATTTGTCAAGAAGATGATCTTCTTATTTTGCATCGGTATTTTGGTTCCGATGATTTTTCAGCAGACAGTTTATTATTTAGAGACAGAACGTGGAATAAAAGAACGTATGTTAGCAACGGTCAATGAGGCACTAGACGATAAAACATTAAAAATAGCGTCAGTGCTTTCAGAGGCCGCTGCATTAGAAAAGCGATATTCAACAAACGAGACGCTGTATCAGTGTCTGGATAAAAAGTATACAAAGGATCTCGACTATCTGATTCAGTATCAGGAAACGTTTCAGGTACTTTTTTCAGAAACAAATCTGTATCCTTATCATATTAGAATGATCAGATTGTATACAGACAATCCGACACTGATGAATGGCGCTTATGTGAGAAAGACATCCGATATGGAATTAGAATCGCTCGGTGAAACTCTTGATTATGTCAATTTGTATCCAGTGAAGAATCAGACAAATACATATATTCGGACTTCTCATGAAACAAGAAGAATTGCAGGAACATCTGACAGCAGAAGTCTTAGCGTGATTCGTGCGTTTGATTATTATAAGCAGTATGATGCATATCAAAAATTAATTCGTGTTGACGTAGAATATGATGATCTGCTTGCAATTTTGCAGGAGACAAACTTATTTGAAAATATGATATTGACTGATTCTAATAATCAGGTTGTCGTTGCGCTGAATAGTTATGCAAACAGTGGAAAAATGGTGCAGATAAATCCAGAAAAAATAGCGGACAGCGGCAAGCTTTTATTATCACGCGAGCTTTCAAATTTTGGTCTTACGTTATACGGGCTTTATGATATGAGCTCTATTTCAAAAGAGTTTCAAACAAGCAGAATTCAGTCATTTTTTTTGGCAACTGCCAGCATTTTATTTGCACTTGGCTGTGTATATCTTGTGGCAGGAAATATTAGCAGACGGCTAAATCGTCTTGTCACGCAGGCCGATGAGATTGCGCATGGCAATTTTATCAAAAAGGCAGAATCAAGTACGGCACAGGATGAGTTTGGTGTGCTTGAAAAAAGTATGGATCGTATGAGTGCTCAGCTGGAGGACTTGATTGAGCGTGAATATAAAGCGCAGGTACAGCAGGCACAATTAGAAAGGGAAACAAATCAGGCGCGTTTTTTAGCACTTCAAAGTCAGGTAAATCCACATTTCATGTTTAATGCGCTTGAGAGCATTCGATTAAAGGCGCGCGTGAAGGGGGAGATTGAGACAGCTCAGATGATTAAATATATGGCAAAAATGTTTCGTAATTTGATTGAGTGGGATGATAACATTATTACAGTTCGTGAGGAGATTGCCTTTTTAGATGAGTTTCTTCATATTCAAGAGTATCGTTTCGAGGATGAGTTTTCCTATGAAATTCATGTACAGGAGGAGGCCTATGAGTGTAAAATTCCGAAGATGATTTTGCAGCCGCTTGTTGAAAATGCATGTGTGCATGGTCTTGAAGCGATCGAGGATAAACGTTTAGTGGGCATTTGTGTAACAGCCGACTTTACAAAGAATATGCTTTATCTTCAAGTTGAAGACAATGGAGGCGGTATGACAGCAGAGAAGCTAGAGGCATTAAAGGTTTCCTTTCAGGAAAATGATGAAAAAGGAAAAAGTGTTGGTCTGAAAAATGTATATCGAAGATTGTCATTATATTATGGGGATCGTATGACATTTGATATTGAAAGTGTCGTAGGAAAGGGGACAATATGCAGGATATGTATACCGTTATGATTGTAGATGATGAGAAAGCAATTCGTGACAGTCTGCCGGCTGTAATTAATTTTGAAATGTATGGTTTTCGTGTTTGCCAGACAGCGAGAAATGGGCAGGATGCACTCGAAAAAATACGGCAGCAGCACCCGGATGTACTGCTTCTCGATATTCGTATGCCAATTTTAGATGGTCTTGGACTTTTAAAAGAGTTGTCAGAGCAGATGAAGGAGTATCATCCATTTGTCATTATGCTGTCGGGCTACAGCGATTTTGAGTATGCAAGAACAGCGATTCGCTACGGCGTGAAGGCTTATCTGACTAAGCCACTCGATGAGGATGAATTGATAAAAGAGTTGGAAGAATTAAGGGAAGAACTTGACAAGCATCATGCATATCGGGCAAATGAGAAGCTTTTAATGCAGGCAGATGTAGTAAAAAATATGCTTTACAGCGAAAAGCCAGGGATGCGTGATTTGATGAAAGGTACTTTCTTGATGCATTGTGTGATTTTAAAGGATGAATCCTGGAGGGAGCAAAAGGATCCGTATGAGGCGGTACGAAGCTGTATTGAAATGGAGCTTGAGTCTGAACAATGCGTATTTGTGCGAAGCAGAGGGTGCGTATTGACATATCTGGTGGCAGAGAATTGCCTGAATGCATATCAGTCAAGTGTGAGTTTGTTGGGACGTCATCTGCGCCATCGGATGAAATCACAGGGTATTAGCTGTGCTATTTTGTTGGACGAGCATATTTTTGACCTTTCTGCAAATCAATTTCGCAGTGAGTACGACAGTCATCTGTATGAGCTGATGACGCGTGTATTTTGGAGCGAAGAAAAAGTAGTGAGCGATCTTAAAGTATCTGAACAGGAACAGTTTCTTGAGCAGGAAAAAGAAGGATTTGAGGCAATTCGCGCTGCATTTTCACAAAATGATAAGGAGGCTGCCGTGCACAGTATGGAGGCACTTATTTCGCAGGCTGTGCAGAAAAAATTAAATATTGTCATGATTCAGGAGCTTAATTATCGTTTCTTTTATCTTTTGCAGGATTTACTGCAAAAGGCACAAAATACGCAGGTTTCTCTGACAACATTTGACTGGAGAGAAAGTACATGGTATATGCGTCATGAGGAGTGGGAGAAAGCAGTTAAGCATCAGTTTTTGATGGCGGCAGATTGTCTGACGACAGGAAACGTAGATGAGCAGGGAACTGCGTCACAGATCCTGTCTTATATAAAGAAACATTTCAAAGAGCCGCTTTTGGCAAAAGAGGTGGCAGCACACTTTTTTATCAGTCCGGTATATGTAGGACGCGTAATACAGCAAGCATCTGGAGAAACTTTCAAGCAGTATGTGAACCGTCTTAAAATGGAGGAAGCCAAGCAGCTTCTTAGTTCATCAGACCAGCTTGTCTATGAGATAGCAGAAGAACTTGGCTTTAAAGACAGCAAATATTTTATTTCACGTTTTACAGAAGAAACGGGTATGAGTCCGGCTGAGTATCGTAGGAAAAAAGGAAACTAAAAGCAATATTTGCAAATAGAGCAAGATATACAAATAAAAATGGTTTAAAAAGTGGAATAAAAGCAGATCTTTCTGTATTGAGGATTGTGAAAAATTACGGTATAATGATAATACCATCAAACAAATTAAGAGAAACCACATAAGACGAAAGAGTGGTTTCAGAAAGAGAGGCATTTATGAAAAAGCGTGGCATGTTAACAATGGTTTTGGCATCAGCAATGGCAGTTAGTACATTGGCAGCAGTTCCGGCATCAGCAGATGAGACAGCTGCAAGCAGTCTTGATATTTACGGTGGATTAACACCAATGGAAGATGCAGACGATCCGATTACCTATACAATTTTTGTACGTGACCCTGGTGTGGCACCATCAGAGGACAATCCGGTAATCAAGAAGATTCAGGAACTGACCGGTGTTACATTAAAGTTTGAATATCTTGTAGGTGATCTTGATCAGAAGCTTGGTGTTATGATTGCAGGCGGTGATTATCCAGATGCGATCTTTGCAGGAGATGCAGCTACAAAGCTGATGGATGCAGGCGCTTTTATTCCGCTTGAGGATGAGATCCCGAAGTATGAGAATCTGAATGCGATGTACTCTCAGGTAACAGATTATCTGACGCAAGAAGATGGTCACATGTACAACATGGAAATTTACGGAACCATGAAGAACGATGTGACAAAGAATCCACCTGTATTTGAGTGTGGTATTGGCTTCTATATTCAAAAGGCAGTTCTTGCAGAAGCTGGTTATCCAGAGATTCACACGTTAGATGAGTATTTTAAGATCATTGAGGATTACATGGCAAAATATCCGGAGATCGATGGCGTTAAGACAACAGGATTTGAAATTTTAGCAGATGGCTGGCGTAACTGGGCACTGTTAAATCCAGTTCAGAATCTTCTCGGAGCAGGAAATGACGGAGCAATCTTTGTTGATCAGGATACATTTGAGACATCCTTCTTCCAGATTAGTGATGATGCATATGATTTCTACAAGAAGTTAAATGAAGAATATCATAGCGGTGTAGTTGATCCAGATACATTTACTCAGGATTATGACCAGTACATCGCAAAGTTGACAACAGGAACCGTTCTTGGTTTTTATGATCAGAACTGGAATTTTAGCAGTGCAATGAATTTGTTAAAGGCCGATGGAAAATATGATCGTACTTATGTTGCTCTTCCAATCACAAATCCTGGTGTAAAGGATGGCTACCTGGATCAGTCAAATGGTATACCGACTGGAACAAATGGAATTGGTATCACCATCAATTGCGAGAATCCAGATCGTCTGCTTCGTTTCTTTGACTGGATGCTTCAAAGAGAGGTACAGGACTACTTACAGTGGGGAGAAGAAGGTACTGACTGGGTTTATAACGAAGATGGAACAGGAAGATTATTGACAGATGAGCGTCGCGCGATCAATTATGATACGGCATTAAAGCGTGATCAGACTGGATTCCCACTGTGGAACTATTGCCCGAAGTGGACAGGACTTTACACGGAAGATGATATGCCATGTGGACCAGACGAGTCAGCTGATGAGTATATGGCAGCGCAGTCTGATTATGATCAGAGCTTTTTAGAGAGCTATGGAATCAAGTATCCGGCAGAGATGTTCTCCGATCCGATAATTCGTCCGGCATACTATCCAGTATGGGCAATGTCACTTGAGGATGGCAGCGCAGCTGCAGTTGCAAGCACAAAGATTACGGACGTTACCATGAAGTTTTATCCAAGATTGATCCTTGCTTCTGATGAGGCAGAATATGACTCTATCTGGGAAGATTTCTTGAGTGAGTTTAATGCAATTGATCTGGATGCATATCAGACTGAGATTGACAGACAGATTGAATTAAAGATGGGCAAGTAAATTTGTGACTTTTGGTAAGAGGAGGGTGCAACTTCCCTCCTCTTGTTTTATAAAAAAGAGCTGTGAGAAAGGGGTCATGTCGATGAAACAGAAAAAACAAAAACAGCCGTTAAGTAAGACATTCAAAAAAATTGCAACAAACAAAGTTCTCTATATTATGCTGGTTCCTTGCATGATATATACCTTTATTTTTTCGTATTATCCATTAACTGGGTGGATTATGGCATTTGAAAATTACAAACCGGCAAAGGGCTACTGGGGATCCAAATTTGTCGGATTTGATCAGTTTCGATTTTTATTCGAAGATATAGAATTCTGGAGAAGTATGCGAAATACATTGGCTATGTCTGTGATGAATCTGATATTTAGCTTTTTATTTGCAATTGTATTTGCACTTCTTTTAAATGAAATTAAGTCGCTTCCACTCAAAAAGATTACACAGACAGTGTCATATCTTCCACATTTTTTGAGCTGGATTATTGTGTGTTCTTTGATTTCCAAGATGCTTTCTACAAACGATGGTGCAGTCAATAACGTACTTATGAAACTGGGATTGATTAAAGAGCCTTTATTATTTTTAGGTGATCAGAAATATTTTTGGTGGATTACTACATTTGCTAATATCTGGAAGGAAACCGGATGGAATTCGATCATTTACATAGCAGCAATTGCCGGAATAGATCAGTCTCTTTATGAGGCAGCGGAGCTTGATGGTGCAGGACGTTTCCGCAAGATGTGGCATGTCACACTTCCAGGAATCAAGTCCACCATTATCGTATTGTTAATTATGAATCTTGGATGGGTTATGAATGCAAGCTTTGAGGTTCCGTACATTTTGGGAAGTGGTTTGCTGCAGGATGTTTCCCAAACTATTGATATTTTTGTATTAAAATATGGTATGAACATCGGAAACTATTCACTAGCAACAGCTGCTGGTATTTTTAAATCTGTGATATCACTGTTTCTGGTATTTTCAACTAATGCGATTGCAAATAAAATGGGCGAGAGCAGCCTGATGTAAGGAGGAGTGGTTATGATACAAAGAGGAATGAGAAGGCCGCGCAAGAAATTTTATATCAGTAAGCGTGCGCTGCGTCCGGGAAATGTAATTTTTACGATAGTAAATACACTTATTATGCTATGTGTAATCGTTGTCATGCTGTATCCATTCTGGAATACGATTGCTGTATCGTTTAACGATGCGCAGGATACTCTTCGCGGTGGAATTAAGCTTTTCCCAAGAGTTTTTTCACTTTACAGCTATCAGAGCGTATTTAAAAATAAGCTGATGGTTATTGCAGCAATCAATTCTGTACTTCGAACTTTGATCTCAACTGTACTTGGAGTTTTGTTTGGATCTATGATTGCGTATGTTTTATCAAGAAAAGAGCTTGTAGCAAAGAAATTTATCACATCATATTTTCTCGTGACGATGTATATTTCAGCAGGATTAATTCCGAATTATTTTTTGATGAAGGATTTAAAGATGATAAACAGCTTTGCTGTCTATGTGGTTCCAGGACTTGTAAGCGTTTATAATATCATTGTTATTCGATCATTTATCCAAGGTCTTCCAGAAAGCTTAACTGAGGCTGCTATGGTGGATGGTGCAGGTCATTTTCGCTGCTATTGGAAGATCGTGCTTCCATGCTGCAAGCCAGTTTTGGCAACAGTTGCACTGTGGTGTGCAGTAGGCGCATGGAATCAGTGGTTTGATACGTTCCTTTATTGTTCAAGCAAAGAAAATCTGACCACGCTTCAGTATGAGATGATGAAACTTTTATCATCGGCCACACAGTCAGGACGAGATCTGTCTAGTGTATATGGAAATGGACAGCAGGTAGCAAATACAATCACACCAACCTCGATACGTGCAGCTGTAACAATTGTTGCTTCTGCTCCAATCCTAGTTGTATATCCATTTTTACAGAAATATTTTGTAAAGGGCGTAACGCTCGGTGCAACGAAAGGGTAACGTTACTTGTTTCGTGCCCTATATTCGCTGGGAGTGCAGCCAATATCCTTTTTAAAACTGCGGTTAAAGGAAGAAACATCGTGAAAACCACAGGCAAGAGCAATTTTACAGATAGCATCATTCGTTTCGACAAGAAGCTGGGAGGCTTTCTTTAACCGAATCTGGTTTATGTAATCCCAGTAGGTATGTCCAGTACAGATGCGAAAATGTCTGGCAAAATAAAATTTTGAGAGACCGGTCTGTGTGGCAGCTTCCTCAAGTGAGGGAATGTGTTCAAAGTCTGTTTCAATTTTAGATAAAAGTGTCTGAATGGCAGTTTTGTGATCTGAGTTTGCTAACTGACTTTGTGCATTGGGACTAATTTTACCAGCAAGCAAATTTTGCGTGTAACAAATGAAAAACTGTAGCAAGAGAGAGTATATTTGTAAAATTCGAATAGGGCTGTCACTCCAGTATACTTCTGCACATTGCATGAGAACTGTAATTTCATGCTCATATATATCAGGACAAGTTGTCTGGTTTATCAAAACAGCATTAGAAAAAGCACTGCGTACAAAGCGAAAATCATACATGGAGTTAAAGATTGTCAGCTCAAATAAAAAGATAAAGCGAGATCCTTCACCTTTTGGATTTCCTTGTATGGAGTGCAATGCACCAGGGGGAACGACAAGAATATCACCAGGTTGAAGATGAAAAATCTGGTTTTGTACTGTTACGGTGTAGCAGTTCTCCAGTGCAACAATCATTTCAGTGGCATTATGCCAGTGCGTCATATAGCGATCAGGCTGTTCATTGTACCACAGACGAAGAGCCGCGTTTTCAACAAAAGGCGGATGCTCGTATTCTTCAGGCTCACTTATTTGAAGGCCTTGTGCAAGATCAGGCTGATTGCGATATAAAGCGCGCTTTGATTCGGAAAGAGAAAAAAGATAGCTAGGATTCATATGGCAGCTCCTTTCAGGGCGAAAATAAAGACTTTTTATAGTATAGCACAGAAAACGGCGAAAAGAAAAGATCAGGAGGAAAAAACATGGAAGAACGAATCTATCGAAATATTTGGAAAGAGATAGGAATCAGCGATGCGCAGGTAGAAGAACGCCTGTCACAACTGATTTCTACATTTTTTTATGATGAAAAAGAACGGCTGTATTTCCCGGTGGGGGACGATATGGCGTATATTGAAGATACAGGAAATAATGATGCACGTACAGAGGGCATGTCTTATGGAATGATGCTTTGTGTGCAGCTAGATATGAAAGAGGAATTTGACCGAATCTGGAAATGGGCAAAAACATATATGTATATGGAAGAAGGCGAAAATGAGGGATATTTTGCTTGGTCATGCCAGACAGATGGCACGAAAAATTCTTATGGCCCGGCTCCAGACGGTGAGGAATATTTTGCCATGGCTTTGTTTTTTGCATCACACCGTTGGGGGGATGGAGAAGGTATTTTTGCATATGAAAAAGAAGCAAAAGAGCTGCTTCGCGCCTGCATTCATAAAGGAGAAAATGGCAGACCAGGAGAGCCCATGTGGAATCGTGAAAATAAGCAGATTTTGTTTGTGCCAGGATCACCATTTACTGATCCATCGTATCATTTGCCTCATTTTTATGAGTTGTTTGCAAAGTGGGCATACGAGGAAGATCGTCCGTTTTGGGCAGAAGCTGCGAAAGTCAGCCGTGAATTTATGAAGAAGTCAAGTCACCCAAAAACAGGTATGTCGCCAGAGTATGCAGAGTTTGATGGCTCACCTGTAACAAAGGTATTTGAATGGGGGCGCCACGACTGGTTTTACAGTGATGCCTATCGCACAGCAGCGAATATCGGACTTGACTATGCATGGTTTCAGACAGATGTAGGTCAGACACAGGCGGTTTCTCGTTTACAGTATACACTTGGCGTGGTAAATAAAGAAAATCCATATATGACATATGAGGTAGACGGAACAGTACTTAATCAAAAGGCACTTCATCCAGTTGGCCTTTTGGCTACAACGGCAGAGGGAAGCTTAGCAGTGTTAAAAGATCCAGTGCAGCAAGAAATGATCAATTCTGCTGAAAAAGAGCTGGCACTTTGGTGGGTAAAAAAGTTTTGGGAGACACCGCTTCGCACGGGAAAGCGCCGCTATTATGATAACTGTCTTTATATGTTTGCATTTTTGGCGCTGGCTGGAAAGTATAGGATATGGTGAGCGTTATGAAAACAGGTAAAATATTGACAGTAAAAAATCCAGTTATTGATTCTGATTTTCCAGATCCGGATATTATTCGGGTTGGAAATACGTACTATATGGCGAGTACGACAATGCATTTTATGCCGGGGTGTGTAATTTTACGTTCATACGATCTTGTAAAATGGGAAATTCTTTCACATGCGTATAAAAGATTAGACAATACACCGCGTTATTATATGGAAGGAAACCAAAACATTTATGGTCAGGGAATGTGGGCACCAACATTTCGATATCATAAAGGAAAGTATTATATTGTATTTACATCAAATGATACTCATAAATCACATTTACTGACATCAAGTGATCCGAATGGACCATGGAACCATCAGACGATAGAAGGCTGGTATCATGACAGCGGATTGTTTTTTGATGATGATGACCGTGTTTATATTGTGCATGGACAAAAAACACTTTATCTGACACAGCTAAAAGCGGATTTATCGGGACCAGAGGAGAATGGTCTAAATCGGATTGTGGCACAAGATAAGGAAAATGCAGATCTTGGCTATGAAGGCTCTCATATGTATAAAAAAGACGGAAACTATTATATATTTACTTGTCATATGGAAAAGGGAAAAAAGAAAACAGAGGATTGCTTTGTGTCGGATTCCCTGACGGGAGCGTTTAAGGGGAAATGTATCATAGATGATGATATGGGATATCACGGTCTCGGTGTGGCACAAGGTGGTATGGTAGATACGCCAGATGGAGACTGGTATGCCTTTATGTTTCAGGATCGAGGTGCGCTTGGAAGAGCGCCCGTGCTGATGCCAATGCATTTTGAAGATGGTTTTCCGATAATCGGTGAGAATGGGAAAGTGCCAGAAGTGGTAACTGTTTTGGATACAGGTTATCAATATGCGGCAATAAATGGAAGTGATGATTTTTTCTATAAGCCAGATGAAAATGGTCAGATTACATTAAAAAATTTCTGGGAATTTAATCATCAGCAAATGGACGACTTTTGGTCAGTTACTGAAAATCCAGGACATTTGCGTCTACATTCAGCTAAGCTGTCGCCAACTCTTTTTCAGGCGTATAATACGCTAACTCAGCGCACGGTTGGACCCAAATGTGCAGCAGAGGTAACAGTTGATTTTTCACAGATGAAAGATGGCGATGTGGCAGGAATTAGTACATTTATTGGAAACTACGGTTTTATCGGCGTAAAAAAAGAAAAAGACCAGTATTATTTAATCATGATGGGGCGTCCGGCGAAGGACACCAGTGTGTTTGGACAGTTTGAATATGAAAATCCAGGCATTGAATATCAGAGGGTTCCAATAAGCGATACATCAGTTTGTCTTCGCGCAGAGGCTGATTTTACTGACAAGAAAGATCTGGCATCCTTTTTCTATAAAAATCGAGAAGGTTGGCAGAAACTTGGCATTGACCAGCCAATGTATTTTAAGATGGATTTGTTTACTGGATGTCGTTTTGGACTGTTTTACTATTCGACCAAGCAGACTGGAGGATTTGTAGACTTTTCTAAATTTCAATTTTTTGAACCGAAGGAGGAAGGATGAGAGAATGTCGTTTATTAAATAACAATTGGAAATTTACCTATGGAGATCAGGTAACTGCCACAAGTAAAGAGATTGCAAGCTGGCAGGACATTGGAATTCCACATTCATTTGGCATTCCATATTTTATGGAAAAAGAATTCTATATGGGATATGGAACTTACTCAACCTGGATTTCATTGGCGGAGGAAGACTGTAAAAAAAGACTTCGATTGGAATTTTTAGGTGTTTTTCAAAAAGCGCGTGTTTATTTAAATGGAGAAAAGGTTGGGGAGCATAGAGGTGGTTATACACCGTTTTTGGTAGAACTTACAAATGTGGCTCGTCCAGGAAAAAATCATTTGATTGTCAGCGTGGACAATCTGTGGGATGCAAGGCTTGCTCCGCGTGCAGGAGAGCACCAATTTAATGGCGGTATTTACCGTGATGTGCAACTGATTTTAACAGAATTTTGCGGTATTGAGGAATACGGGGTATTTGTACAGACAACGAAGCTTGAAAGAGAAAATGAAGATCCGAATGGATGGAATGCAACTGTAAAAATTGATACACAGGTATTTGATCAGCGCCCTGATATTGGAGAATATCAAAACAATGGGCTATCCCAGATGCAAGAACCACTTTTTCTTGAAACTTGTATTTTGGATGGAGAAACTGTGCTGGCAAAAGAAATCTCACGAATCAACATGAAAACGGAAGGAGAGATTGATTCTGAAAAGAAGGATCGTAACAGTACTTCAAGTCTGAATTCGAAGACAATTACTCAGCAAATTTCGTTGTCAGGTATACAACCGTGGTCACCGAATTCGCCTAAATTGTATACAGTAGTCAGCCGTGTGAGCTATAATGGAATTTTAGTTGACTGTGTGCGAACAAAATTTGGTATTCGAACAGTACGATTTGACAAAGACAATGGATTTTTCTTAAATGGAGAGCATTTTGCCATTTTAGGAGCCAATGTGCATCAGGATCACGCAGGATGGGGCGATGCTGTTACGCGTGCCGGTATTCAAAGAGACATTCGTATGATAAAAGAGTGTGGCATGAACACGATTCGCGGTTCTCACTATCCACATCATCCATATTTTGCACAGGTTTGCGATGAGGAGGGAATCCTATTTTGGTCTGAGATGTGCTTCTGGGGAACTGGTGGTGACAAAAGAGATGGCTTTTGGGTGGCAAGTGCCTATCCGCCCAAAAAAGAAGATCAAAAAGACTTTGAGAAAAGCTGCCTGGATCAGCTAGAGGAGATGATCCGGTCTCAGCGCAGTCATCCATCTATTATCTGCTGGAGCATGTGCAACGAAGTTTTCTTTACCGATGCACCGGTAAAGGATAAGGCAAAAGAGCTGATTCGAAAAATGGTAGAGCGTTCTCATGAGCTTGATCCATCGAGACCAGCAGCAGTGGGCGGTGCGCAGAGAGATGGATTTGACGTGCTAGGAGATCTGGCAGGCTACAATGGGGATGGAGCAGCATTGTACCATGATCCAGGATTTCCGAGTTTGGTTTCTGAATATGGAAGTAGCATAGAGACGCGCCCAGGAAAATTTGAGCCGCGATTCACCGATGGAACTGAGATTGACTATCCGTGGCGAAGCGGAAAGATTTTGTGGTGTGGCTTTCATCATGGCAGTATTTTTGACGGCATGGGTTCAATGGGAATGATCGATTATTATCGTTTGCCACTTGCCTGTTGGTACTGGTACCGAGAGCATTTGGCTGGAAAAAGTGCACCAAAACCAAAGAAAGAAGGCACTCCTTTTCAGATTCGTCTAAGCAGTGATGTTAATAGATTTCGTGCAAACGGACAGGAGGATGCATGGATTTGTGCAGAACTTTTGGATCAAGAAGGAAATCCGATTTCAAATGAAATCGAGCTGACGTTCACAGTAGAAAAAGGAGATGGTATTTTCCCAACTGGAAAGACGATTACGTTCTCACCAGAAAAGAAAAACATGTTGGATGGACTTGCTGCAATCGAATTTCGAAGCTGGTATGGCGGTGAAAATGTGATTTTTGCAACAGCAGATGGTGTAAAATCTGCAAAGATTTGTATTTTTGCAGATGGAGAGCCAAAACCCAAGAACACGGTGTTAAATCCGATGCTTCCACCGCCGTATACAGTAGGAGAGCCAAAGCCAAAAGAAAGGTACGATGAGGCAAAGAGGCATCCAGTATTTGCTGATAGCTTTGAGATCGGGCATGAGCCTTATTTTGTGACAGCAGAGGAAGAAGGCAGTTGGATGCCAAAAATGTCAGATTCATCAAAGCATCTATCAGAACAGATGCTTTGGGTTATGGTTGACCTTGAAGGTGTCAGACGGATCAATCAGTTAGAGGTTAGCTTTGAAGAAGAGCCAGATACACTGGAAAAATCAAAAAAGAACTTGCCACAGACAATTGTGGCAGAACTTCGCTCAGATTTAGAGTGGGAGAAGGTTATATTAAAAAGGAAAAAAGAAAATCAGAAAGGAAACGATTGCAAAGAGTGCTATCAGGCAGAGGGAATCTACTTTACTCGCTATTTTAGAATTGACTGGAATCAAACCAAACTGCCTGTAGCGCAAATCCATCTTTGGACAGGAGGAGAAGAGAATGAATGAAGTGATTCAAAAAACCATTCAAATTGAAGAAAACAAAGAATATGTATTCCGTAATCAGGTAGATTTCTGTATTGGAACTGGGCGAATGGGACTTGCGCTGACAAAAGAATATCAGGAGCAGCTGTCACTTGTACAAAAGGAGATTGGCTTTTCTCATATCAGAGGTCATGGACTATTTTGTGATGATATAGGTATTTAT